>Ga0180009_10000123_pt1 | contig 125924 bp, 120 predicted proteins | sample OS_PC_MetaG_FD_123537 | JGI IMG/M metagenome (GOLD analysis project Ga0180009, IMG submission 123537) | Groundwater microbial communities from the Aspo Hard Rock Laboratory (HRL) deep subsurface site, Sweden - OS_PC_MetaG | ecosystem: Environmental > Aquatic > Deep subsurface > Groundwater...
CAGTCTTGATCCTGGCGCTCCCGGCCGGACGAAGCGGTCACGCGGCCACCGCGAACTCCAATGATGCCTTTCTGGGCTGGTGGGACGGGGGTTTCGGAGGGGGACCGGTGGATTCGGGCTAAGTCTGATCGCCCGCTAGCCTCAATCTTTCATCAAGCACTCACCAGAGTGCCCGCCCACACATGACAGTGACCTCCTGAGCAGGGATAATGCGGGTTGTAGAGGCCTGCAGTCCCAAACACAAGGAGGTCACCGTGAGGGTGAAGAATACTACCCCGCACGCCTTCATGAAAGTCCGCGCCGATTGCGGCTCTTTGACCTCACGCGCGGGCACGGCCCTCCTGGTTGGTGTGGCCGATCGGATCGGACTCACCGGCGCTCTCGTGGAGGCTCTCTCCGACCTACGCGGGCGCCGGGGGCGCCACCGACCGGGGGGAGTCGCGCGTGATCTGGCCGTGATGCTGGCCGACGGTGGCGATGCCCTCTGCGACCTCGGCGCGCTGCGCGACCAAGAGGTGCTCTTCGGCCCCGTGGCCTCGGACGCCACCGCTTGGCGTCTTATCGCGGCCCTCGACGAGGAACGCCTGGCGAAGGTGCGCGAAGCTCGGGCAACCGCGCGTCGGCGTGTGTGGGAGCTCGCCGAGCCGCCAAAGCGGATGATACTGGACATCGACGCCACCCTGGTGACCGCCCACTCCGAAAAAGAAGGGGCGGCGGGCACCTACAAGCGCGGCTTCGGGTTCCATCCGCTGCTCTGCTTCGAGGCCACGAGCGGTGAGGCGCTCGCCGGCGTCCTGCGCCCCGGCAACGCCGGTTCGAACACCGCCTCAGACCACATCGAAGTCTTGACCCGCGCTCTTCTGCAGCTGCCTGCAGGCGCAGTCAACCCCGGAACCCTCGTACGCGCGGACTCGGGCGGGGCGACGCACGCCCTCATAGACGCCGTGGTCGGGGCCGGCCTCTGCTTCTCGGTGGGTTTCGACCTGACCGAGCCGGTGCGAAGGGCCATCCTTTCTGTGCCGGAGTCCGCCTGGGTCCCGGCCCTTGGCGCGGAAGGTGGGCCGCGCGACGGGGCTTGGGTCTCGGAGCTCACCTTGGATCTTGAGGCTGCAGGCTGGCCCCGAGGCACCCGCGCCCTCTGCCGCCGTGAGCGGCCCCACCCCGGAGCGCAACTCTCCTTCAGTGATGCGCAGGGCTACCGCTTCCAGGTCTTCATCACCAATCAGAGAGGCCGCCGTATCGCCCGTCTGGAACAGGTCCACCGCTCCCGGGCCGCAGTCGAGGATTCCATCCGTTGCGCCAAGGCCTCGGGGCTACGCAATCTGCCCTTCCGCGCCTTTGCCCATAACGCGGCCTGGCTGGAGCTCGTGCTCCTCGGCTACGATCTGGTGGCCTGGACCAAGGCCCTGCTCCTCGACGGCGAGCTTGCACGTTGCGAGCCGAAACGCCTGCGCTACCGGCTCTTCCACGTCGCCGGGAGGATCGTCTCCCACGCGAGGCGCATCACCTTACGTCTGCCGCGAAGCTGGCCCTGGGCGGACGCGCTCCTCCGGGCCTTCGCGCGCCTGCAGGCGCTGCCTGCCGGATAGTCTTTCGGGCACGGGGCCGCCACATAAACGAAAGGGCAGGAGGGGCGGGCGTCAGCCTACCTGCGGATCCGCCTGCAGCGGTCCGAACCCATCGTCCGATCCTCCCGAACAGTTCTGAGCGCCCCCGAGGCGGCGCCGGTGTGCGGACGGTGTCTGGGACCGGCCGTTTTGAGGGCCGGGACGTGGGTTTGCGGGGCTTGATGAAAGATTGAGGCTAGTTGTTCGATCGGGGCCCGCGGGTGCGTGCCACTAAGCCCTCCGGCGAGCACGGTCCTAGACGCGCACTGGCCCGTCGCGGGTCCAGAGGGTCACTCAGCTGCGGCCGAACTCCTCAAAGAACACGATCAGCGCCTCCACTTCTGCCGGCTTGAGCCGCACCGTGTAGTGCACGGGGGGGATGATCATGTAGAGATAGGAACCGGGGTACGGGCCCACTGTCACACGAATCTCTCCACTCGCCGGTGCCCACTCGATGCGGAACTCCTCAAGGTCCAGCGCCGCTCGAAGCCGCTCGAGAGCCCCACTTCGTCGCAATCCGGCAGCCAATCGTTCGCCAAACGCAGCGCCGGGACCTTTCACCTCGAGTTGGGAGGAGGTGGCCACTACCCCAGTTACCTTGTGTTCCACGACGAAGGGCGCTACTTCACCAGACCGAGCAGCCGACAGGCCGCTCGTGGCGTCATCCGCCCAGATCACGGCGGGCAAACCAACCCGGACGAGTCTAACGCGAAGGTGATAGACGCGGGCCAGGAGCCGTCGCCTGACGCGATAGCTGAGTTCGAGCCGGATGGGAGGGTCGGTCGCGGGGGCGGCCAGCAACACGAGCGTACCGGCGGGCCCGTCGATACGTCGAAACCCCTGGACCTCGAACATGGCGGCGTGCTGCTCCAGTGCCCTGTGAGCTCGACGGCTCACACGGTCCCCAGGAGCCCTGGGAGGCGCGACTGCGTCCGGCGGGTCGATGGGCTCTGCGAGACCAGACAAGTTCGAGCCCGGCGTGAGGCCGGGCTCTGGGGTCTGCCGCCCGCGGAACGGCCACGGTTTGGAACGTAGGGTCACGCCCGGAAGCCTACCCTCTTTTGTGAGCGACGCGGTAGAGCTCACGGAAATCGCACTCCGCCGCTGCCCGAGGATTGCTCCCCACCGACACGTTGACCGCGGCAGCCGCGGCCAGACGGTCGAAGTCCTTTGGGTCCACCCCCACTTCGGCCGCACTCGGGATCCGAAGGTCGTCGGCCAACTCGCGCACCGCCGCCGCCGCCCGTTTCGCGGCCTGCGCGGTGCCCAAACCACTCACATCTTCGCCCAGCGCAGCTGCCAGCCGGGCGAACTTCTGCGGAACGGCCACAGAATTGTACTCCATCACCACCGGCAGGTAGATGGCGTTGGCGACACCGTGGGGAGTGTCGTAGAGGCCGCCGATGGCTTCGGCCATGCAGTGCACGCCCCCGATGTCGGAGTTGCCGAAGGCCACGCCGGCCAGGAGGCTGGCCAGCATCATGTCGTAGCGTGCGTCCACGTCCGCGCCGTTCGCGTACGCCCGTCGCAGACTACCGGCTATCAATTCGACTGCGGTAAGCGCCAAGCTGTCCGTGAGCGGCTCGGAGAGTGTGGCCGTGTACCCCTCGATAGCATGCGTGAGGGCGTCCATGCCGGTGGAAGCGGTGAGAGCGGCGGGCAGGCCGAGAGTCAGCTCTGGGTCCACGAGCGCGACGCGAGGGGCGATGAGGGGGCTGCCTACGCTCATCTTGAACGAACGGGCCGTGTCGGTGATGACAGACCAGAAAGTAACCTCGCTGCCGGTTCCGGCCGTTGTCGGCACTGCGATGAGCGGGGTGATGGGCTTCGAGACCGCGTCGAGACCCTCATAGTCGGCGATGGAGCCGCCGTTGGCCTGGATCACGCCGATGCCCTTGGCCGTGTCCATGGGGCTCCCACCACCCACCGCAACCAAAAGGTCGGCGCCTTCCGCCGCAGCCAGCTCCGCCCCCGCGGCCACCGAAGTGTCGCGGGGGTTAGGGGCCACGTCGTCGAAGATCACCGCGGAAAGGCCGGCGGCCTCCAGGTCGGCCACCACCGGATCCACCAGACCCGCCGCACGAAGGCCGGCGTCTGTCACCACAAGGACCCGAGTGCCTCCTAAGGCGACCGCTTCCGTGCCCACGTTGCGCGAAACACCGTTGCCGAACTCGATCCTGGTTGGCAGCTGGAAGCTGAAGGTCTTCAAACTACACCTCAGAATCCCGCGACGCACCGCCATCGCTGATGACGTCTTCGGAACGTTGCCTGATCATCTCGAGTTCCGCCTCGAGAGGCACCGGGGTGAAGAGCGGCATTCCCTTCGCCTTGAGCCAGATGATCCCGTACGCGAGCACTACCGCCGATACGCCAAGTGCACCCAGCCAGATCTTGTACTTCATGGCCGGATCTGGGTGGATGGTGGCGATCATGTACACCGCGGCGGCGATACCGATGATCTGCGGCACCGGGTAGCCCGGGGTCTTGAAGCTACGAGGCACGTTCGGGTATCTGCGGCGCAACACGATGACGTCCACCTGAGCCATGATGTAGGTGAGCAGCCAGGTGATACACGCCACCAGGATGAGCGTCATGATCAAGTCGATGCTGATCGACAGAGTCACCGGCACAGCCAAGCACACCAGTACCGCGAAGATACCCACCCACGGGGTACGGAAGCGCGGATGAAGGTAGGAGAAGGCCTTGGGCAACATGCCCTCGCGAGAAAGCCCATAGAGCATGCGCGGGACCGCGGCCAGGTGTGAGTCGATGGAACTGGCCGAGGCGAAGACGGTGGCGATGGTGATCCATATCAGGCCGGTTCGGCCGGCGATGCCCTCAGCGCCCAGAAGGTGTGGGATGGCCGAGACCGCAAGCTCCTCGTGATCTACATAGAGGAGTGTGGCAGCGCCGTACAGCATGTCGGCGATGAAGATGGCGATAAGGCCCGTCACCATTGCCTTGGGAATGGTGCGCTGCGGGTTCTTGATCTCCTCGCTCATCGGGCACACGTACTCGATCCCGATGTAGAGCCAGATGCCGATGGCCAGGAGAGAGCTCAGGTTGCCCCAGCCGTTGGGGTTGAAGGCTACGTCGGTAAGGCGCGTTCCGCCGCCGATGTCGAGCAGGCCCACCACACCGAAGATGGTCAACGTCGCCATCATCACCACCGTGATGATCAGCTGCACGCGTCCGAAGAATTTCACGCCGAGCAGGTTCACGATGCAGAAGAGGGCAAGAAGGGCGAACGCGAACGGTTTGACCGGTACGCCCCACAAGTCGTTGAGACTGAGGCCGGCCACCACAGACTCCATGGCTCCCGCGGCGGCTACCAGGACGATGTATCCGCCGAGCACGCCGAAGATCGCGGCAAGACGACCCAATGCGGGCGCCGTGTAGTCGCCGATCATGCCGGCGCCGGGCATCATGTTGGCCAGTTCAGCGTACGAGAATGCGATAAGAATGCTCACGATAAGGGCGATGAAGGCCGGGATCATGAAAGCCATGCCGCCGAGACCGAACCCATTGCCCAAGGAGACCATTGTCGTGCCGGCGACTACCAGCCCGACCGCAGTCGCGAACGATTCCCAGAAGCCCAGGGCCCTGTGCAGCTTGATTTCCGACACGAGCGAACCTCCCCCTTACGCGGATAGTGGCACAAACAGACCGGCCGGACGACAGACCCCAACAGCGGGACCCGAGCTTGAGGGCGGTCCGCCATTCAGACGGCGAACGCCCACCGACCGGTTGGTCAGCGGTCATTCTAGGAGTCACTTTGACGGAAGTCAAGTTGGAATCGGCTTTATTCCGGTTATCCGCCCCTAAGAACCTCTGATTCCAGGAGCATTGACCCACCGGTCGGACGAATCACACGAAGCAACGCAACGGCTCGGGACGACTACTCGAGATCTGAGAAGCGATCTACTCGAGCTCGACCGGCCATCACGTCGTAGAGAAGGGACTCGAGGAGCGCATATGGGTGCTCGGCCGCGAACCCATCCGGGTTCAAGAGCCTCTGAAGAGCCAACCCATCAGAGATCGCCACCACGAGTTGTGCGAAGGCCTGGATGACCCCAGGGTCACGGGTCACGTCTTCGAAACCGACGCACGAAATGGTCCATTGGAAGTACCACCGATACAGATCGGCCACACGGGCGCGAAGAATAGGATCGCGCACGATGTACGGGAGAAGTTCAAAGTAGTTCTGAAATGAGTGCGCATCGTTGACCATTCCGAGGATTCCCCGGATGTACGCACGGAGCTTCTGCTCGCCGCTCAGGGAACGGGTCTCCCGTACCAGGTCGAGGCACTCGTCGTGGATCAACGCATCCACGATGGCGACGATGAGGCCATCCTTGCTGCCGAAGTGATAGTGCACGGCAGCCTTGTTCATGCCGGCACGGTGAGCAATGGCCTGGAGAGAGAGGGCAGCGAAACCCTCCTGGGCCAGGATCTGGCGGGCAGCCTCCAGGATGACTCTGGCGCTGGGGTGGAGCGAGGAGAGGGGGTCGTCTACGGGGAAAGGTAGACCGTCAGAGAATGCCTTGACCATCGCCGTACTCCCTGGCGGCACCCCTTCGGGGGCTTCGTCAGGAGGACCTTCCAGGCCTTCTCCAGGGTCGTCTTCGCGTATGTCGCTCGTGCCGCTCACGAGCCGCAGGATATCATCGTTCAATCCTCAGGCGCCTGATGCGCATCCGACTCCCACCGGCGCTCTCGTCGCAAGCATGGAGCGTAGTAGCAACGACCTGTTCGAGCGCACAGGTAAGACTTCGCTTCTCCGGGTTCGCAGTTGACAGATATGAGTCTCATCGTATAAGATTTTATGCGCGCCGAGAATGCATCCGGACGCGCGCCCTCACTAGCCTGACGCGCGCGTCCTCGCATACACACCCGCTCCCGCGCGGAGGAGATCATGCAGCTCGACAAGTTCACCCTGAAGGCCCAGGAGGCCCTGGCGGCCGCTCAAGAGCTGGCCCGCTCCCGCGGCCACGCCGCCGTGGAGACCGAGCACCTGCTCGCCGCCCTGCTGGCGCAGGACGGCGGCCTCACCGTTCCCATCATGGAACGGGTGGGGGTGAACCCCCACGCCCTCCGCGCCGACCTCGACGCCAAACTCTCGCGCCTCAGCACCATCACCGGTGACGCCACCGTGAGCTTCTCCAGCCGGCTGCGCGACGTGCTCGCCGCGGCTCAGTCCGAGGCCGAGCGCATGAAAGACACCTACACCTCCACGGAGCACGTGCTCATGGCGCTCGCCGCCAAGGGTGGCTCGGTGGCCGACATGCTCAAGAGCCACGGTCTCACCCGCGACACCGTGCTCGCTGTGCTCAAAGATCTGCGCGGCTCCCAGCGCGCCGAAGACCCCCAGGCCGAGGAGAAGTACCAAGCTCTCAAGCGCTTCGGCCGCGACCTCACCGAACTAGCCGGTCGGGGCAAGCTCGACCCGGTCATCGGCCGTGACGACGAGATCCGCCGCATCATCCAGGTGCTCTCACGGCGCACCAAGAACAACCCGGTGCTGATCGGTGAGCCGGGTGTAGGCAAGACCGCCATCGTGGAAGGGCTGGCGCAGCGCATCGTCTCCGGCGACGTGCCCGAGGGCCTCAAGGACAAGAAGGTGGTGGCCCTCGACATCAGCGCCCTGGTGGCCGGCGCCAAATTCCGGGGGGAGTTCGAGGAGCGCCTCAAGGCAGTGCTCAAGGAGATCGCCGACTCCGAGGGCCAGATCATCACCTTCATCGACGAGATGCACACTCTGGTGGGCGCCGGCGCGGCCGAGGGCTCCATGGACGCCTCCAACATGCTGAAACCCATGCTGGCCCGCGGCGAGCTGCGCGTGGTGGGCGCCACCACCCTCGACGAGTACCGCAAGTACGTCGAGAAAGACGCCGCCCTGGAGCGCCGCTTCCAACCCGTCTTCGTGGGTGAGCCCACGGTGGAAGACACCATCGCGATCCTGCGCGGCCTCAAGGAGCGGTACGAGGTGCACCACGGGGTGCGTATCCAGGACTCGGCTCTCGTGGCCGCGGCCCTCCTCTCCCACCGCTACATCGCCGACCGCTTCCTGCCCGACAAGGCCATCGACCTGGTGGACGAAGCCGGCAGCCGTCTTCGCATCGAGATCGACTCGATGCCGGTGGAGATCGACGTGGTCGAGCGCCGCACCCAGCAGCTCGAGATCGAGCGTCAAGCGTTGAAGAAGGAGACCGATCCGGCCTCCATCGAGCGGCGGAATGCCATCGAGTCTGAGTTGGCGGAACTGCGCGAAACTTCGGCGGGCATGAAGGCCCACTGGCAGGCGGAGAAGGAGTCCATCGCCGAGATCCGCGCGCTGAAGGAGCAGATCGAGGAGGCCAAGGCCCAGGCCGAGCGCGCCGAGCGCGACACCGACCTCGGCAAGGCCGCCGAACTCCGCTACGGCACCATCCCCGGGCTTGAGAAGCAGCTCGTCAAGCAGAACACCCGCCTCGAAGACCTCCAGCGCGAGCAGAAGATGCTGAAAGAAGAGGTCGACGACGAGGACATCGCCGAGGTCATCAGCAAGTGGACCGGCATCCCGGTGAGCCGCCTCCTCGAAGGCGAGGTGGAGAAGCTCATCCACATGGAGGAACGCCTCCACCGCCGCGTCGTGGGCCAGGACGACGCCCTGGAAGTGGTCGCGAACGCCCTACGCCGCGCCCGCGCGGGGCTCGGAGACCCCGACCGCCCCATCGGCAGCTTCATCTTCCTCGGGCCCACGGGCGTGGGGAAGACGGAACTCGCCCGTGCCCTGGCCGAGTTCATGTTCGACGACGAGAAGGCCATGGTCAGGATCGACATGAGCGAGTTCATGGAGAAGCACTCGGTGGCGCGCCTCATCGGCGCCCCTCCCGGCTACGTGGGCTACGAAGAGGGTGGCTACCTGACCGAAGCCGTCCGCCGCCGCCCCTACTCAGTGCTCCTCCTCGACGAGATCGAGAAGGCCCACCCCGACGTCTTCAACATCCTGCTGCAGATCCTGGACGAAGGCCGCCTCACCGACGGCCACGGGCGCACGGTGAGCTTCAAGAACGCCGTGGTGATCATGACCTCGAACATCGGCAGCCAGTGGATCCTCGACCCCGACCTCACCGAGGTGGAGATGAACCACCGGGTGATGGAGGCCATGCGGGCCACCTTCAAGCCCGAGTTCCTGAACCGGGTGGATGACACCGTGATCTTCCACCGGCTCTCGCGCGACCACATCCGCACGATCGTGGAGATCCAGCTCGGGGAACTGCGGGCCCGCCTCGCCGAGCGCGACATCGCTCTGGAACTCTCAGAGGAAGCCCTCGACTACCTGGCCGCCCAGGGCTACGACCCGGCGTACGGGGCACGGCCCTTGAAGCGCCTCATCCAGAAGCAGCTGCAGGACAAGATCGCTCTCGCGCTTCTCCGGGGCGACATCTGCGACGGCGACACCGTGCGGGTGGAAGCGGAGGGGCTGGGGCTGGTAGTGGGGAAGGCCGAAAAGGGATCACGAGCGGTATAATCGATTCGTCCACTTGGCCACAGCCGGAGGATCCAGCGTGAACGAGATCATCTTCATCGTGGAGGAGGCCCCTGAGGGCGGATACACGGCGAGAGCACTCGGTGCTTCGATATTCACTGAAGCGGAAGAGCTTGCCGATCTCGAGACTTCCGTACGAGACGCCGTGGTGTGCCACTTCGAAGAGTCCGGGCAGCCCAGGATCATCCGTCTCCACTTCGTCAGAGAAGAAGTCATCGCCGTATGAGGCTGCCTCGCGACGTCTCCGGTGAGGAGTTCGCTCGCGCACTGAACGGGCTTGGCTACGTTGTCACGCGCCAGACGGGGAGTCACATGCGACTGAGCACTAGCCTGGGCGGGGAGCACCACATCACCATCCCGAAGCATGATTCGCTGCGCGTCGGGACCTTGGCCGCAGTTCTGGCGGACGTGGCTCGGCACCACGGACTTGAGCGAGAAGAACTCGTCAGACTCCTGTTCGATCGCTAGCAGCGAGGCTGACGTTGACGGTCCTCGCCCTCCTGCGCCCCGCGGACGCGTGCCCACGCCGCGTAGTTGCGGTATGCTCGACGCATGATCGACACATCACTCCCGCTCATCGATCTGCACCGCCATCTCGACGGGAACGTGCGTCTCGAGACCGTCATCGACCTAGCCGCCATGCACGGAATCGAGTTGCCCGCGACGGACGCGGCCGGATTGGCGCCGTACGTGCGCGTGACGCAGCCGCAACCCGGGCTCATGGACTTCCTCGCCAAGTTCGCGGTGCCCATGTCGGTGCTCGTCGACCTCGACGCCTGCCGGCGCATCGCCTACGAGAACGTCGAAGACGCCCGGGCCGCCGGCATCGACTACGCGGAACTCCGCTTCAGCCCCTGGTTCATGGCTGAGACTCACAGGCTCGACCCGGCCGCGGTGGTGGAGGCGGTCGCCGACGGGGTGGCGGCCGGCAGCCGCGACACCGGGGTCGAGACACGTCTGATCGGCATCATCAGCCGCACCTACGGCCCGGAGATTGGGCTTGTAGAACTCGAGGCGCTGCTCGCCCACCGCGGTGCCCTCACGGGCATCGACCTGGCTGGAGACGAGAACCGCTTCCCTGCGACGCTCTTCGCGGAGCACTTCCGGCGCGTCCGCGACGCAGGCCTGCGCGTCACCGTGCACGCCGGAGAGGCGGCGGGCCCGGAGAGCGTCTGGCAGGCGATCGAGGAACTGGGCGCCGAGCGGATCGGACACGGAGTCCGCGCGATCGAGGATCCCGCGCTGGTGGAGTTCCTGGCGGAGAACGGCATCGGCGTCGAATCGTGCCTCACCAGCAACGTGCAGACCAGCACCGTCCCCAGCTACGCCACCCATCCGCTGCGGCGTTTCCTCGAAGCCGGGGTGTTGGCCACAATCAATACCGACGATCCAGGCATCAGCGGGATCGACCTGCCTCACGAGTATGAGGTCGCGGCGCCGGCCGCCGGGCTCACGCCCGAACAGATCAGGCAGGCGCAGTTGAACTCGCTGGCCGTCTGCTTCCTCACGCAGGACGAGCGACTGGCGCTGCTCGACAGGACGGGACGACGGGCCAGTGGGCGCTGACGCAGGCCGCACCGAGGCCGAGATGGTCGTCCAGACCGTGCTCGGGCCCGTGCCCGTGTCGGAGATCGGCTTCACCCTCCCGCACGAGCATGTCTACGCGAAGCTCTGGCTCATCCCCGGGCGCTACGACTACGCCGGACAGATCGACAACGAGGACATCCTGGTGGAGGAGTTGGGCGAGTTCACCGTGCGGGGCGGGAGCTGCCTCGTCGACCTGACGCTCCCGGGCATCGGGCGCGACCCCCTGCGAGTAGCCGATGTCGCTCGGCGCACCGGTCTGCACATCGTCGCCGGCACCGGCTTCTACCGGGAACCGTACTACCCGCCCGAGGCGCGCATCGACCGCCGCACGGTGGAGTCCATCGCCGACGAGATGGTGTGGGAGATCGAGGTGGGCATCGGCAAAACGGGTATCCGCGCAGGCATCATCGGTGAGATCGGAACGGAGAAGTCGTGGGTCTCGGCTCAGGAGGAGCGGGTGTGCCGCGCCGCCGGGCGCGCCCAGGCCCGCACCGGGGCCGCGATCACCACGCACTCGGTGCTCGGACGAGTCGGCCTCGATCAGCTCGACCTCTTCGTGGCGGAAGGCGCCGACCCACGACGGGTGATCATCGGACATTGTGACTGGATCGCCGACCTCGACTACTGCCAGACCGTCATCGATCGCGGTGCCAGCGTCGCATTCGACGCGTTCGGGCACCCCGACCCGTACACCCGCGGCCTCGAGAATATGGTGTGCGAGTTCATCCTTGAGCTGCTCCGCCGCGGGCACGCCTCTCAACTCCTGCTCTCGCAGGATGTGTGCGGGGTCGTCAACCTCAAACGGTTCGGAGGCGCAGGCTACTCCTACGTGCAGGAGAGGGTGATCCCCCAGCTGCTCGAGGGCGGCGCCACCGAGGACCACATCCGAACCATGACCGTGGAGAACCCGAGGCGACTCCTGGCGGGGCCTCCACGTCCTCCGATCGGCGCGCGGCCCGCGGGCAGGGCGACGCTATAGTCATGCGACTCTGAAGAAGAACGCGTCTCGGGGAGGCACCATGCATGTGAGTAGAGCTCGTTTGCTCGTCGCGGCCCTGGCAGCGACGCTCGTTGTGTTCGCCTCGGTCGGGCTCGGAGGGTGCGGCCTCACCGGCGGCAAAGCAGACGATCGTTCCCAGAACCTCATGCAGCTGTGGTCGGAGTTCCCGGGGTCCGCCGACTGGGACCTCGAGATCCGCGGCGTCGACGCCCAGAAGAAGAGCACCGGAAGCCACGACGCCTGGTACACGGTGTACAAGGTGACCTACACCAGCAAGCGGGTGCCGGCCTTTGCGATCTACGCTTCCATCGACATACCCAAGGACGACAGCATGGAGTTCGCGAACCGGGTGGAGGCGTTCTTCGTCTCGACCACCGGCATCCTCGACAACCTGCCCCCAGACAGCGACAAGCTGGCCTTCATGAGCTGGTGGGCCCAAGCGAACCCCGACAAGTACTTCCTTCGCATGCGCGCGGATGACGTGGGTTCGGGTTCGCCGACCTACACGGTGCTGTTCGCCGACACCATCCCCGACGAGTCGGCCGCGACCGTCGAGTTCTCGGAGATCGCAGTTGCGTACGACTCCGCCACCGGCGAGTGGAGCAGCGACTGAGCGGTTCGGACCGCACCGTCCTCTCAGCCCCGCTTCTCCCGCGTCCCTGTCTCTACGGGTAGCGCAGGTCGCCGATCGTCTTGTAGAACACCTGCCGAGCCAGGTCGCGGGCGCCGTGGAGGCGGTCGGCCGTCGTCACCACACCCGGCACCCCCGGGTACTGGGGCACTGCGCGCCCAGCCAACTGTCTCAGCCAGCGCCGCCCACGGTAGATGAGGCGCTTCTGCACGTATGCTTCTTTCTGAGACGCCACCATGTCCCCGGGGCGCGCCTCCTCGAGGACGAGCGCGTCGGGGCTCAGTTCCTCCAGCATCGCGACGCCGGCCTCAGTGCGGGCGATGAGGTCGGACACTCCGGGAGTGCCGTCGAAGCGGTCGAGCCAGGCGTCGCCCACCGAGATGTCGGCCAGATCCGCCAGAGCGTCGGGGCAGAGACGACAGCGCGTGGGCACATAACCGAACATCAAGTCGTCGTAATAGTCGGGGTAGGGCAGCACCCGGGAATCGCCGGAATGGGTCTCCAACCGCATCACGCCCGGCCAGTCGGGGCCGCGGTAGGAGACCGAGGCGAGCTCGCGGGGGGAGAGGCCGGCACGTCGTGCCGCCACCGCGGCCAACTGCGGCAACCCCGTCCACCCGCAGAAGAGGCCTATGGCAAGCACGATCCTCTTGCGCAGCAGCGGATGGTGCCGCTGGGCGAGACGAAGGCCTTGGATGTGACAGGGGAGGCCGATCAGCGCGTAGCGACCGGGCTCCTCGATCACCCGACGCAACAGCACGTTGGTGGCCGCCACGTTGTACTTCGAGCCACGGCAGGCGGAGATCTCCTCAGCGGTCCGCGCGATCACGGGCTCCGTCGCCAGAGCGTTCTCGGGATCCATGCGGCAGACCAGCGCCGCGTCGATGCGGCCGGCCGCCAGCGCCCCCTGCATGATGGCCGTCGCCACACCGCCGGACGCTCCCTGATACCTCACGTCTGCGTCGGCGGCCCAGCCGAACGCGAGCCGGCGCCAGGGCCCGAGGAAGTCGGCGCTGGGGGCGCCTTCGTTGCGCTCGCGCCACCAGGCGTCATCGGTGAAGTCGAGACCGGGCCCGGGGCACACCTCGAGGCAAGTGCCGCACTCGTTGCAGGCGGCCGGCGAGACGACCGGCTCGAGCCCCTCGCGCACGTCCCACCGCATGGTGATCGCGCCCTGATTGCAGAGCGCGGCACACGTGCCGCACTGCATGCACAGGCCCGACGAGTAGACGCCCGCGATGGTGGCACCGGAGGGGGCGGCGTCGAGGGCGCCCACGCTCGCGGCAGAGCCGGCGCTGGAGCCACCCGCGCTGGCGGCGGCGTCGGGCGTGGCGGCGGCGTCGGCCGTCGTTCCCTCGTCTTCGGTGTCGTCGCGCTCGGCCGTGGCGCCTCCCTCGTGGTCTGCTTCCACGCGCAGTCCGAAACATCATGCCACACGAGGCCCGACGCGACCCGGCACTCACCGCGTCCTGATAGAATCGAGTCGGACCGATAAGACCAAGGAGGTACTTCCATGGCCGAAGGGCTGGAACTGTCCGGGTCCGCGGCTCTGACGGGACTCACTCCCGCAGACGTGGGCGAACTCGAGCGTGTGGCCATCGTCCAGGAGTACGCGGCCGGAGACACCATCTTCACCGAGGGAGAGCCCTCCTCCGGCATGTACATCATCGTTGAGGGCGACGTGTCCCTACACACCTCCCTCGGCGTCGAGCAGGTAGATGTGGGCAAGGCTGGGAAGGGCGACCTGATCGGCTGGTCCGGCCTGGTACCCCCGCATGTGTTCTCAGCAACGGCTGTCTCCGCGGGGGCAAGTACGATCGCCTTCATCAAGACCGACGACCTGGTGCGCCTCAGCGAAGAGGACCAGTACCTGGGCCGGATGGTCATGCGCAACGTGGCCTCGGTCATCTCGGTGCGCCTGCGCGAATCTCACAAGAGGACGGCCCACCTGGTGCAGCAGCTGCGCGACCAGGTGCCCTCCGGCAAGGGCCTGCGCTCCCGGCACCAGGGCTAGTCTGTATCACGGTTCGTCGCCGCCGCGAACGCCGGTGGGAACGGGCCGCCTGTGGGTGAGCCGAATGGAGAGGGGGCCGGATCGCCGGGGAGACCGGTGGCCGGCCCCAACATCGAGGCGCCGGTGACGCACCGGTCGCGATGGAGTATCATCGGTAGGCACGTACGGTAGGCACGTAGCGACCTGCCCAAGAGCTAAGGTCAGGAACCGTGTCCGCCGATATGTGAATAGGTTCACGAAGACGGCTCGTGGGGAACGGGTCCGCCTGTGGGTGAGCTGAACAGAGAGAGAGGGGGCCGGATCACCGGGGAGACCGGTGGCTGGCCTCAACATCGAGGCGCCGGTGACGCACCGGCCGCGGAGGAGTGAGCGCCAATGATCGACCGCGTCGTGGCCAAGGCGGACCTCATCAGGTCCATCGACAGCCTGGCCGACAAGCGAACCGTGGCCGCGCCCGTGGCGAACGGTCCGCAGTTCAGCTTCAGGACCATCACTGCGGCCGAGGAGATCGCGGAGGGCTACCTCCCCACGGCCCTACCTCCGAACAAGTATCTCCTGCCACCGCGCGAGACGCTGCTTCGGTTCGCCTGGCATGAGGAACTCACAGTGGACCCCGTGATCGAGGCGACCGACACGATTGCCTTCGGCGTCCGACCCTGCGACCTCCACGCTCTGGAGCTACTCGACCGCATCTTCGTCGACGACAAGCATGACGGGCACTACCGCGCCCGCCGCGAGCGGATGCTTCTCGTGGGAGTCGAGTGCCTGGAACCCTGTGACGACCACTGCTTCTGCGAGAGCATGGGCACTCTCCGCGCGGAGAGTGGCTTCGACGTGCTCCTCACCGACCTCGAAGACACCTACTACGTACGGGTGGGCTCGCCCGAAGGCAAGGAGTTCATCCTCGGCATCGATGGAGTGCGTGAGGCCGCCTACGAAGACCGCACTCTGCTTCGCAAGGCCCACGAGCGGCGCGACGCCGCCTTCACCCCCCGACTCGACGTGACGTTTGAGCAGCTTCCCGGCTTGCTGGCGGAGAGCTCGGATTCGCTCCTGTGGGACGTGCTCGGCGAGAAATGCCTCTCCTGCGGAGCCTGCACCAACGTGTGCCCCACCTGCTACTGCTTCGACGTGCGCGACGACGTGAACCTCGACATGAAGAGTGGCGAGCGCTTCCGAACGTGGGACAGCTGCCAGCTCGAGGAGTTCGCCATGGTGGGCACCGGCGAGAGCTTCCGCCAACCCCGAGAGATGCGGGTGAAGCACCGCTTCAACCGGAAGGGCCGCTACATATTCGAGCGCTACGGGCTGCACGGCTGTGTCGGCTGCGGCCGCTGTGCGAGGAGCTGTATCGTGGATATCGACCCGATCGAGGTGTTCAATCAGCTCAAGGGCCAACCGGTGGAAAGGTAGGGGATGGTGAGCACTCACACGACTCCACTTGGCGCGCTGAAGCCGTCGCCGTTCCTGCCCGACATGGCCGAGATCGTCCGCAAGGAGCGGCTGAACCCCACCGAGACCCTCTATGTGCTGCGGCTCACGGGAGGGGCCGAACTCGGACACGCTCCGGGACAGTTCGTGGAGGTGAGCGTCTTCGGAGTGGGAGAGGCGCCCCTCTCTATCTCGTCGTCACCCACCAGAGGTGACACCTTCGAACTCTGCATCCGCAGGGTGGGGGATGTCACAACCGCGATGGAACGACTCGGAATCGGGGCCAAGGTCGGTATCCGCGGGCCGTTGGGGCGGGGGTTCCCGCTCGAGGTCATGCGCGACCGCGACGTGCTGATCATCGCAGGCGGCCTGGGCATCGTCCCGCTCCGCAGCCTGATAGGCACCTTGATCGACGAACGCTCCGATTTTGCCGACGTGACCATCCTGTACGGGTGCAAGAGCCCCGCCGATATGTTGTTCAAGGATGAGGTCGAGGCCTGGGGAGCCCGCAGTGACATCGACTTCCGAGTGACCATGGACATCGCCGACCCGTCGTGGCAAGGCAACGTGGGCCCCGTCACCACCCTGTTCCGACGGCTCGCCGTGAACCCCAAGACCACGGTGCCCGTCATGGTGGGGCCGCCGGTGATGTTCAAGCACGTGGTGAAGCAGGTGCTCGCGGTGGGCATCCCCGAGGATCGGATCATCCTCTCGCTCGAACGACGCATGAAGTGTGGCATCGGCGAGTGCGGGCACTGCCAGATCAACGGCGTGTACGTGTGCGAGGACGGCCCCGTGTTCACGTACGCCGAGCTGAAGCGGCTCGAGGAGGCGATGCTCTGATGACCGAACCCATCCGCAGTCCCGAACGCCCCCGGGTGGCGCTCTTCGAGCTCGCCTCCTGCGCGGGGTGCCAGCTCCAGATCCTCAACTGTGAGGACGAGCTGGTCGACCTGCTTCAGCTCGTGGAGTTCGTCTACTTCAAGGAAGCGATGACAGAGACATCCGACCACTACGACCTCGCGCTAATCGAAGGCTCGGTGACCCGCGAGTCTGATGAGGAGAAGCTCCGCCACATTCGCGAGAAGGCCGCCCTGGTGGTGACGCTGGGCTCCTGCGCCTACCCGGTGGGAGTCCCCGGGCTCAAGAACGCGCACGACCCGGATGAGGTGGGGTCGTTGGTCTACGGTGAAGACGCGGGCTTCTTCCCCACGATCGAAGCCAAACCGGTGGACGCCGTGATCCCCGTGGACCTGCACATCCTCGGCTGCCCGATCCACAAGGACGACTTCATGCGGGTGCTGACAGCGCTCCTGATCGGGAAGCACCCGCCCGTGCCGACTCACGCCGTGTGCGTTGAGTGCCGCCTGAAGGAGAACGTCTGCGCGTTCGACCGCGGCCTCGTCTGCCTGGGGCCGATCACCCGCGCCGGCTGCGGAGCACTCTGCCCGAGCTACGGGAGCCGCTGCTTCGGCTGCCGCGGTCTCTGCGACGACCCCAACGTTGCGTCCATGGAAGTGCTGCTGGAAGAGAAGGGAAAGACCGCGGAGGAGATCATGGCCGAGTACGGCCTCTACAACGGCTATTATGCCCGCCGCGACGGCGGCTTGAAAGCGAAGGTGGCTCGATGACCGGCAACGGCGGCAGCAACGGCGGTGCGGGCGGGGCACGGACCGTCGAGGTGAACGTGGACTACGTGTCCCGCGTAGAGGGTCACGGCAACATCGTGGTGGTGGCTGAGAACGACCTGCCCACAGAGGTGCGTTTCGAGGTGACCGAGCCGCCCCGCTTCTTCGAGGCGATGCTGCGTGGTCGCCCCTACGACCAGGCGCCGCTCATCACCAGCCGTATCTGCGGAATCTGCTCCAACGGACACGTGCTGGCCTCAATCACCGCCATGGAGGCCACGCTGGGAATCACGCCCACCCGGCAGACCAAGCTTCTGCGTCGCCTGCTCATGCACGGCGAGACCATCCAGAGCCACGTGCTGCACGCGTACTTCCTGGTGGCCCCCGACTTCTTCGACGTAGGAAGTGTGGTGCCCCTGGCGGGCACTCACCCCGAGGTCGTGAAACGTGCCCTGCGCCTGAAGAAGCTCGGCAACGACTTGTGCGAGGTCGTCGGCGGTCGCGCCGTGCACCAGGTGGCTGCGGTGGTGGGTGGGTTCACCCACCTGCCGACGCCTGAGGCCCTCACCGCGGTCCGCACACGACTGGTGGAGGCGGGGGGCGACCTCCAAGAGACCGTGACCCTGTTCGCGAGCCTGGACATGCCGGCCTTCAGCCGGCCCACCGAATACCTCTCCCTCACGTACGGGGAGGCCGGCGGAGACGAAGCCGGAGGAGGAGAAGCCTACGCCTTCTTCGGCGACCACATCCTCTCGTCGGAGGGCGGCACGATCCCGGTGAGCGACTACCGCGACAAGGTGCGGGAACGCGTCGTGGCCCACTCCTCGGCCAAGCACTGCGCTCCGGGCGATGGAACTGCGACCGACACCTTCATGGTAGGCGCCTTGGCCCGCCTCAACAATGGCTTCGACCGGCTGAGCGACGGCGCCAAGGCGGCTGCGGCCGACCTCGGGTTCCAACCGACCTGCACCAACACGTTCATGAACACGGTGGCCCAGCTCATCGAGACCGTGCACTGCGTGGAAGACTCCGTCATGATCATCGACCGATTGCTCGACGAGGGCCTGAAGGCGGAACCTCCGGAGGTGGAGATCCGCGCAGGACGCGGCGCCGGAGCTGTGGAGGTGCCTCGCGGCACGTTGTACCACGAGTATGCGGTGGACGACGCCGGGCTGATCGTCGAGGCCAACCTGATCATCCCCACCGGCCAGAACCTGGCGAATCTGGAGCAGGACATGTGGGCCTTGGCACCGCAGGTGCTCCCCCAAGGCAAGGAGAAGGCTCAGAAGGCCATGGAGATGCTCGTGCGGGCCTACGATCCCTGTATCTCCTGCTCCACCCACGTGATCTACTTGGATGGGGAGGGGAACGAGAGCGCCGGTGACGATGCCGGGCATTCACACCGAGCAGACCACCAAGGCACGGGGGCCTCCGGGCCGGAGGAGGTGACGGCATGACCGTCGATCGCGCGTTGCTCAAGCGCAACGAACTCTTCACCACCCTTGATGACGGCGAAGCGGCCATGCTGGCCAAGAAGGCGGTGAGCAGGACGTACCTGGCGGGAGAAGAGATCTTCCAGGAGAACGAGGAGGCCTATGCCATCTGTGTGCTCCTGGAAGGGCGCGTGGGCCTGATGATGGATGTGGGCAACGGTAGGCGCCTTACCGTGACCACGGTCGAACCGGGCGAGATCTTCGCCTGGTCGGGACTCGTGGCGCCGTATCAATTCACCTCGACGGCCCGCGCCGTGGAGGACTGCACCATGGCGGCTTTCAAGTCGGAAGACCTCCGGCGCATGTTCGACGAGAACCCCCGCCTGGGCTACCAGGTGATGCGCCAGATCTCGTTCCTGATCGCCCAGCGTCTGCGCGACACCCACCTGCAGCTGCTGGGGCTGTTCGGCTCGTAGACACCTGCGTGGCGGCGGGGCGTCCGCCCCGCCGCCACCATTCAAACCAGGCGCAGCGCCCCCTCACATCGACGCGCCCTCGCGGCGCCTTCGACCCGGCGTGCGGAACTCCGACGCGAGCATGCCGCACAGTATCGCGGCTGCTCCAAGCCACGCGACCGGCGACAGCCGGTCGCCGGCGAGCGTGTAGCCGAAGACCCCGGCGAACACCGGCTCCATGGTGAGGATGACGGCGGTCCGTGTGGGCGAGGCGTACCTCTGCGCGAAGGTCTGGATGTAAAAGGCCGCGGCAGAGGCGAACAATGCGGTCACCCCCAGCGCGAGCAGCACGGTGGGATCCCATACGCCCCCCAGGTCGAGCGGGTAGCCCATGGCCCAGCCCACCACGCTCAACGCGCCGCTCAGCAGCGCCACCACCCCCAGCTGTACCACGGTGAGCACGGCTGCATCGTGGTGCCTCGCGTAGCGCGAGGTAGCCAGGATGTGGGCGGCGAAACTGAGTGCGCAGAGGAACACCAGCCCGTCGCCCAGAAAGTTGAGTCCCGACGAGCCCCCGGAGAGCAAGAACAGCCCGAAGGCCGCCAGGGCAACGCCCACCACCGCCCGCCGATCCGGCCATGTGCGCCACACGACCCCCTGCATCACCGGCACGAGCACCACGAACATGCCGGTGATGAAACCGGCGTTCGAGGGGGTGGTGCGCTGCAGGCCGAACGTCTGGAAGATGTATCCGGCGCCGAGAAAGACCCCCATGATCGCTCCGGCGCGCACGGCTCCCCGCACACCCGCAGACCCGGCCGCCCGCGTCGCCGGGTCGCCGTGTGCCGCCGTGATCCCGATCGCGGCCGCGTGTGCCGCCTGGTGGCCATGACCCGAAGCGCTCCTCCTCGCGGCCGTCGACCATCGCCTCGAGATGCTCAACCCCAGCGCCACGACGATGGTGGCGAGCCCGAACCGTATGGCGATGAAGGGCAGGGGCGGCAGGAGGGCGACGGCGTCCTTGACCATGACGAACGTCCAGCCCCACACGGCAGTAACCGCTACCAGCAGCAGTTCGGCCACGATCTGTCTGCGCCGGTCGTGGATGGGGCCTCCATTTTCGCTCACGAGGGCTCCGGGATGCGGCGCGGATGGGCAGACGCGTGGGCCGCAGGTGCGGCACGCGGCGACCGCGAGGTATACTACCAGACCGCGTGCCGGACGCGCCGAAGACACGTCTGGAGGCGGGCGTCACCCCGCTCGGCCGCGTTTCTCGCCGCTGCGGCCCTCGCCCGCCCTGTGCCCCGCAACGATGTCGATCTCGGAGAACCACGTGACGAAACCCCGCCATGGAGACACTCTCGATCTCACCGTCACCGGCCTCGCCTTCGGAGGCCAGGGCATCGCCCGGGCCGACGATTTCGTGGTGTTCTTGGCTGGAGCAGTACCCGGCGACGAGGTGCGCGCCACCGTCAACAAGGTGAAGAAGCGCTACGCCGAAGCCCGGGTCGAGCAGATCATCCGGCCGTCGGTGGACCGTGTGAGTGCGCACTGCTCCCACTACGGCACCTGCGGAGGCTGTCGCTGGCAGAGCCTCGACTATGAAGTACAGCTGCGCTACAAGGAGCAGCAGGTGGTGGACTCACTCGAGCGCCTCGGTGGCCTCGAGGGCTTCGAGGTGTCGGAAATCAAAACGATGGACCACCCCTGGCGCTACCGCAACAAGGTGGAGTTCTCCATCGGGAACGCGGAGGGACGCCTCGTGGTGGGGTTCCACCCGCCGGGTCGTTGGGACGCGGTGCTCCCTCAGACCGAGTGCCACCTTCTTCCCCTCACGACCGAGGGCGTGCGCGCCACGGTCGAGGAGTGGCTTCGGCGGGTGGGGGCCGAACCGTGGGACCCTCGTAACCACGAGGGCTACGCGCGACACCTGACCATACGCGAAGCCCAGGGCACCGGAGAGGTACTGGTGAACCTCGTCACCGCGCCCGGCGCTCTGCCGGAACCGACCGGCTTGGTGGACACTCTGCGCGCCCGCCATCCGGAAGTGGTTGGCATCATGCACGCCACGAACGCGGGCGAGGCTGAGGTCGCCACCGGCGTGCCCTTCCAGACGCTCTGGGGCCGACCTCACCTGTACGAGACGCTCGGAGACCTCCGTCTGAAGGTCTCGATCGACGCCTTCTTCCAGACCAACACGCGCATGGCGTACGTCCTCTACGAGACGGCGGCGCAGGAGGCGGCCCTCTCCGGTGACGACATAGTATGGGACCTGTATTCGGGTATCGGCTCGATCGCGCTGTATCTGGCCCGGCGCGCTCGGGCGGTGCTCGGCATCGAGGTGGTCCCGGCGGCCGTGCGGGACGCCGTAGAGAACGCCGTGGAGAACGGGGTCACCTCGGCTACCTTCTTAGAAGGCAACGTACGGGTCGTGCTCAAGGAGGTGCTCGAGGGCCGCCGCTCGCTGCCCCTCGAACTCGCCCACCCAGACGTGGTGGTGGTGGACCCCCCGCGCGGAGGCCTCGCCCACAAAGTGATCCACCGCATCGTCGCCGCCGGGCCCCGCCGGGTGGTCTACGTGTCGTGCAACCCCACGACGCTCGCTCCCGATGCGGCCCTGTTCCACGAACTCGGCTACCGGCTCACACGGGTCACGCCGGTGGACATGTTCCCTCACACGCCCCACATCGAGGCGGTGGCGTTACTGGAGCCCGCGACGCAGCAGCCTGCCGGCGAGTAGATCGGCCTGGGTGAGAAGGAAGGCCAGAGCCACGAACGGCAGCGCGGGCACGGCCGATCGCCAAACCAGCGCCACCACGACCGCCACCACCAGCGAACCGCCCATCCCCGCGAAGCCGGCGCGCGGCCGCAGGCCGGTCGCAGCCGCCCCCGTGGTCAGAAGGGCGAGAAACACCACGTCACTGAGCCCAAGCCCGAGGCCCGCGCCCGGGAACCCGAGGACGGGGAAGTGGATCAGCAGGTAGTCGAGGACGCCGGGCGTCTGCTCGACCAGCACTTTCGTGGGCCCGGCAAAGACGCTCCACGAGTCGACCACGATGGCCGTGATCGCCACCACGGCGAGCCACCACCCCTCGGCGACCTGGCGCCCCAGCAGTCGCCCCCCGCCCGCGGCTAGAGCCACCTTGAAGGGCACGGCCGCGCCCACCCACCCCAGCCACGAGAGGGCCAAGCCGCCCGCCACGCCCACGACCATGAGCCCCACGGTGGCGCGAAGGGAAAGCTCACCGCGTGCGATCACCCACGTGAGCAGCAGCACGGGCGCAAGCCCGGCCAGAAACCCCACGAGAGCATCGAACTCCAGCGGCCCGAGTACGGGAAGGTGGGGCGCAACAAGGGTCACGAGAAGGGAGCCGGCGGCGGCGAAAGCGAGAAGGGAGCGTGTCACACGGCGGGAATCCCGGGTGCCAGGACCTCGGGTGGCGGGTTGTCGGGTGTCAACGGCGCGAACACCGGTGCCACGGGCGCCGGAGCCGCGGCCGGGCTCGTTCATCAGTAGGGCGGCTCGTCCCGGTGCCAGTCGCCCAACGTGCGGAACGCGTTCCAGAACGCCCGCTTCTCATCTGCGTCGTCGAGCGCGTCGTCGACGTCGGGCGTAACGAGGGCACGGCAGGTGGGAGTGAGGTCTTGAAGCTCACCGGGAGCCCACTCGACCTCACGCATGGTGGCCGTGCGGTTCACGTTCAGCACTTCGAGCGCCCGTCTGCCCATGATCACCACGATCTTGGGCTGGGTGACCTGGAGCTCCTCGAGCAGGTAGCCGGGGCAGTTGGTCTCGCCCTCTCCGGTCTCCACTCCAACGCACTTCACCATGTTGGTGCCGTAGAGAAGGAGCGGATCGATGCCCAGCCGCTCGACGCTCTTCAACACGGCGGCACCCGACCGACCGAAGAATGACACACCCTCGCTCACCTCGAGGTAGCGCGGACCATACTTGACCATGAAGATGTCGGCCAAAGGGTGTCCCGAGCCCACGGTGGGCAAGAAATCGCCCCGTTCGCACAGGTGGCACTGGGTGACGGTGCGGTTCAGCTCGTTACTCTCGGCGATGGCGCGTTCCTCGAGCTTTCGATATATGTCGTTCGTCTCCGGGGGGAGGGGGGGGTGCTTCGACTTCTCTCGGGGCTCTGGTGTCATGCCGTCCTCCACGACCCAGGCCGATCCGAGTGCCCGGGGTTCCTGGAACATATTCGTCCCCCGCGGGGTGACTCCTTCGCACTACCCCGAGGTCACGAGCCGGGAGTGACGTAATCGAGCGTGGAGCGCAAGAACTTGAGAGATTGAAGATAGAAGAGGCTCTTCCGACGAGTCACGATGTCGGCCTCGCGGAGGGCGGTCATGAACGACTCGGGGCCGTCGAAGCGCGGCATGCGCAGCATCGCGGTGCCGAGACCGGGCAGCACGTGGGCGTCGCTGCCTGCACCGGCCGCCACGTTGTACTTCACCGCGAACCGCTCGGCGGTGAGGTTGAACTGAGGCAGCATGTTCCGGGCATTGTACGTCTCGATCACGTCGATGCGGTGCAGGTTGGCCACCATCGTCTGGTACGAGGGAGTGGTGCGTAGCCGGTCGAACGGATGGGGGACGTACACGAGACCACCCTGCTCCTTGATGAGTGAGAGCGTCTCGTCGAAGGTGAGTCCCTTCGGGATGAGCTCCTCGAGGAAGAGACCGATCACCTCTCCCTGCTGTGTCATGACCTCCTCGGCCACGATCACGAAGAGGTCGTCTCCGGCCAACTCACGGGCCAGACGGGCGCCCTCGATCGCGTTGTGGTCGGTGACGGCGATCGCGCCGAGGCCCACTTCGTGGGCGGTGGCGATCACGTCTTCCACCGAACTCGTGCAGTCGCGCGAGTGGGAGGTGTGCATGTGCAGGTCGGCGTGGATCCATCCTCCCGGAGCCACGATCGGCCCCGATGCCCTGCGATCGAGACGGCGCCTCGGCCTGGCTACGGCAGGAACCCCCACCTCCCGCGCGCCGCTCTCGGCCCGACGTTCGAGCGACCGCCGGTAGATCTTGACTACACTCCCGGCGACCTCTCTCATGTGCAGCCCCATATCGCACGCGAGGAGGTCCGCGACGTCCTCCTCGCCCCCGGCGTCCTCCACGCCCGGACCTGGACCCTCCAGCGCGGACTGCATAGCCGTCCCCAGACTCCCCTCCCGACCCGGGTCGAAGTAGGCGACGTTCGACATGTTCTGCGCGATGCCACGCACGAGGGGCAGATCGGGAGCCACTATCGGGCTGCCCGACGCCAGGGCTTCCGCGGCTGTCTGCAGAAGCCACTCGCCGCCGAGGAAGGGCAGGATCGTCACCGAGGCTTCAGCGAAGCTCGCGGCCAGCTCCACGGGATCGTTGAAGTCCACCCACTCCACCCTGGAACGGAGCGCCCGAGGGGCCCGACGGGGAGGCCACAGTTCGGCGGAGGGGGCGTGCACAGCCACCCGCAACAGGTCGATGGTCGACGGGAAGGCTGTGGACAGCGTGCGCATGAGAGTTCGAAGGCCGCGCGAGTCGTCGCCGCGATACACGTAGAGCGCGACGCGCGGCTCAGCCTCGGGCCCGCCTCCCGGCGATGCCCCGGAGGGCCGTGCGGACGCTGGGCCGATCCGAGTGCCCAGCGGCACCAGGTGGTAGGCGCCTCCCAGACGCTCGGCCAACACGCTGGGAGCGGGCCGGCAGGTGACGATGCGCTCGTCGAGCAGTCGATAGAAGCGGGAGAGCACCGGAGCACCGATCTCGTAGGCCACAAGACCCGCGGGAGTGAGGTGGAACGTGGCGACCACAGGGCTGCGGGCTTCTCGGATCGCGGTGAAGCTGAGCGAAGGTGCGAGCGGTTCGTGCACGTGCACCACGTCGAACCCCCCACCCACCAGCACCCGCTCGAGCCGGGACAGCACGTCCACCGGCAGGCCGATGCTCGAGACCGACCCATTCACCCTGAAGGCGAAACTCCGGCCAAGCGCGATCACCGGGATCCCGTCCGCGGCGTTGAGAGGGCCCCCTGCACGGGCCCCCGGCAAGAGGCGCTCGGGAGCGGGCGAACCGCGCTCCCACGAGGAGAGCAGGCCCAGCACCGCCTCAGCCGGCCGGCGGGTGAGCGCGCGCATGCGCCGCAGCTCCCCGGCTTCATCCGACGATGTGAGGATCACCGGCTGATGCCCGCGCGACAGGAGTTCCCGCGACAGATCGGCCACGTGCCGGTTCACCGCGCACGGCCGGGCCCAGGAGAAGGGGGTGACCAGAGCCACACGTAGACTCTGGTCACTCATGACTCGACCCCGGAAACGCGCACCATGCTCATCGGTACGCGTGTACCCCGGGGACCCCGCGGTCAGTCTCAGCCGGCTTCGATGGGGTCCGCGACGGCGGGGTCCGCGGCGACCGGGTCCGCGGCGGCGGGCGGCGCGCTCGTTGCACCGGTGCCCGCGATGAACGCCTCCGTCGCGTCGTGCGCCTCGGTGTCGGAGACCTGCTGCGGCGGCGACTTCATGAAGTAGGAGGACGGGCCGTACAGGGCGCCCGAGATGCCGCGATCGAGCGCGAGCTTCGCGCAACGCACCGCGTCGATCACGATGCCGGCAGAATTCGGTGAGTCGACCACCTCGAGCTTCAACTCGATGTTCAGGGGTACGTCGCCGAACGTGCGCCCCTCGAGACGGATGTAGGCCCACTTGCGGTCGTCGAGCCACTCGACGTAGTCCGACGGGCCGATGTGCACGTTCTTGGTGCCGATGTCGTAGTCGAGCTGAGAGGTGACCGCGTTGGTCTTCGAGATCTTCTTGCTCTCGAGCCGCTCGCGCTCGAGCATGTTGAGGAAGTCGGTGTTGCCACCCACGTTCAGCTGGCTCGTGCGCTCGAGACGCACACCGCGCTCACGCATCAGATGAGCCAGGACCCGATGCACGATGGTGGCTCCCACCTGCGACTTGATGTCGTCGCCGATGATGGGCAGGCCACGCTCTTCGAAGCGATGCCGCCAGTACTCCTCGCGGGCTATGAAGACCGGCACGCAGTTCACGAACGCACACCCTGCTTCCAGCACCTGCTCCACGTACCACTTGGTGGCCATCTCGCTGCCCACGGGCAGGTAGCTCACCACGACGTCGGTCTTGGTGTCCTTGAGGATACCGATCACGTCGGCTGTGGGGCCGGGGGCCTTCTCGATCACCTGCGAGAGGTACTTGCCGAGACCGTCGTGCGTCATGCCGCGGGCGACCGTGATGCCGGTCTTGGGCACCTCGGCGAACTTCACAGTGTTGTTGAGGCCGCCGTCGATGGCCACCGAGAGATCCTTGCCGACCTTCGTCACATCCACATCGAAAGCCGCGCTGAATTCTATGTCTGAAATATGGTAGCCGCCCAGGTTCACGTGCATGAGCCCCGGCACGAACTCATCGTCTTTCGCGTCGCGGTAGTAGTGCACTCCCTGGATGAACGACGAGGCGCAGTTGCCCACGCCGACGATGGCTACCCTCACCTTATCGCCCAATGTGACTCCTCCTTCTCCTGCTTCGCCGCGGAACCCACGCGTTGTCTAGCCGGCCCGCAACTGTCGATAGGTATGTATGACCCGCTGGACCACGGTGAACGTGGTCAACGCGGCCAGGATGTAGACGATATACGGAAGCACGTTGAAGAAGAGGCCGACTGCGATCAGCACTACCCGCTCAGGGCGACTCATCAAGCCGACCTTGCACTCCAATCCAAGCGCCTCGGCCCTGGCCCTCGTATAGCTCACGAGCACGGAGCCGAGCAGGGCAACGGTCACGAGCGCCACGTCCATCGACCGTCCCTGTCGCGAGAATAGATACGCGACCGCCACCAGGATAGCACCCTCCGAGGCACGGTCGAGCGTCGAGTCCAGAAACGATCCGAACGGAGTGACCCGGTTGGCGAAACGCGCAAGGGCGCCGTCGAGCATGTCCAGGCTGCTGGCCACGAGGAACACGACGCCGCCAACGATCAGCAGTTCCCGCGCCACCAGCACCGCCGCCACCACATTGAGAAGGGCGCCGGTCACCGTGATCTGGTTGGGCGAGATGTGCAGCCGGTCGAGCGCGTACGTGAGCGGCCCGAGGAACCTCCGAATCCGCTCGCCCAGGAAGTCTCTCAGCTCGCTCATGGTATGGCCGCGTCTACTCTGCAAAACGCACTGATTCTAACAGCACCCCGAACGGCCCGACAAACCACACGGCCACGGGCCCTCGAGGCGGCGTGGGGTGCTTCACTCCCGCACGCCCACGGTGTCTTCGTGCGCGGAGGGGGCGGGGGTTGTATCGGAAGTGGTCTCGACGGTGTGTTCGGGGGTGGGCTGGGGGGTGTCGCTGAAGCCCGGTCCCGCGCCCCCGATGTTCGGCACTTCCACCGGTACCACGTCGTCATCGCCCACCCATGCGGCGCGCGAGAGGCGAAACTCGAAGAAGTCGAAGGTGTGGCGCGCCATGGCAAGGATCGGGAGCACGGCCAGCATGCCCACGATACCGCCCACCTCGACGCCGGCGAGCAGGGAGAAGATGACTACCAGTGGGTGCACCCCCACCGAAGTGCCCATGATGTTCGGCACGAGGATGTGGTTCTCGAGCAACTGCACAAGCCAGAACAGCACGGCCACCCAGACGGCCGTCATCGGACTGTGAAAAAGGGCTAGAAGCACGGGAGGGATGGCCCCGAGCCAAGGCCCGACGTACGGGATAACCTCGGTGACGCCCGCCCACACCCCGAAGAGCAACGCGTACTGACTCCCCTCGGGCCAGACTCCCACCACGTCCCAACCCAACACCCAGACCCCGAGACCGGCGGCGAGCCCCACCGAAGAAGCCAAGACGGCCTGCCCCTTCACGTAGCGGGTGAACGAGACCTGCATGCCGCGCAGATATGCTTCGGCCACCACATCATCGGTGGGAAAGGCGCGAACAAGGGAGCCGAAGATGCGCCGCCCGTCGATGAGCATGTAGAAGCTCGCGATCAAGACGAGCAGCACCGTCGCCGCCCCTCCCGCCACTCCCACCCCGAGATTGAAGATCGTGCCCAGCGACTGCAGCCCCTTGCTACCCAGCCATTCGGTGGAGAGCGCCGCGACCCCGCTCAGATCTACGACGATGTCGTAGCGGGCCAGGTATGCCTCGTAGGTGGGGAGCTGCTGGTTGAACATGGCCCCCCACTCGGGTGCGCGCTCCACGAGCGCCCGTGCCTGCCGGGCGAGCGGCGGAACGGCTACGAACAGGAAGAGCCCGAGTATCGACAGGAGTGCGAGGTAGACCACGGGCACGCTCACCCCTCGAGGCAGCCGGATGCGTCTTCGCAGGATCTCTGCGACCGGGTTCAGGAGCAGGGCGACGAGGGTAGCCATGAGGAGCACGAAGAGGGCGTGACTCACCGAGCGGGCCAGGTAGACGCCCAATCCCACGGCGAGCGGCAGCATGACCAGTTGGACCCAACGGGGTATCGTTACCTGCAAGTCGCCTTCCTTCTCTTGACGGTTCCCCCGCCCAATGCGGGCATTTCTGGTCTTCGTGCCCCACCCATGTTACTGTACGGTTGATGTCAGCGCAGCTTTCTCGACAAAACATCGAGCGCACGAAGCGCCGCAGACTGATAGTGGTTCGGCGCAGACGGCTCCGTTTCGGGGTCGCGCTCGTTCTGGGCTTCCTTGCCATGACCGCATACACCGTGTTCTCGCTGGTGGAGCGCTCGACGGCGCAGGTGACCGGAACCGAACTCCTCGTGGTCGACAAGCCCGCCACGGGGGGGCCCGTTGACGCTGCGGGGCCCATGTACCCCGTGTTCGCCCGACTCGACACCCGCAACCTCGTTCTCCCTGTCGCGGCGCAGGCCGCCACCATCATCGCCTACCATCCCCTCATGGACGAGCGCGCGGTCGCCCTGACCCCGGTGGGCAACCAGGTGAACGGTAGCGTGGTGTCCCGCAGCCTCAAGCGTGTCTTCTCCGAAGCCTCCGCGGTGCGCTATTACCTGATCAAGGACAAGGAGCGCAACCTCTCAGGCACCGGATGCGTCGATGTGGGCGCACCTGCGGGCACGCCCATCGTGAGCCCGGTGTCCGGCGTGATCACGGGCGTCACCGAGTACAATCTGTACGGGAAATACCCCGACGTGCAGATCGACATCGCGCCCGACGGCGTGGGCGACGTGACGCTCTCGTTGCTCTTCGTGGACGAACCTACCGTCAAGATCGGTCTGGTGGTGGTGGAGGGCAAGACTCAGCTGGGGAAAGTACGGGCGCCGCAGGGTGATCTTGGAGAGACCCTCGCTGAGTTCACGCGCGACACCGGCAGCCACGTGCATATTCAAGTGACCCGAGGGATCCCAGGCGAGTAGCACGATCCCAGACGAGTAGCCCGCCCGCGTCGCGTCAGCGACCAGCCGCGTCGTTCTTACCCCGGCGCAGCAACCCCCGCAGGCCGCCGCCCTTCTCGCCCTTCGACGATGCGCCCGCGCCTAGTTTGAGTATCTCCTTCACCAGCTCCACGCGTAGCTCCTGACTCGGAAGCCGCTTGAACATGTGATCGACGCGGGCCGCCATCTCGGGCTGGGGAGCGTAGGTGTAGAGCACGTCCCCGCGCGGACCGAAGGCGCGACGTATGAGGCCCCTGGAGATAAGCCTGTCGAACGTGGGCGTCAGATCACGCTCGGCGCGCCCGACCACATGCGCGATCAGTTCGGCCGGCATGTCTTCCGCGCGGCGCGAGTGCAGGCATTCGAGCACATCCCAACAGGCGAAGGTGGGAACGAGATCGCGCGCCCACTCGTCCACCGGCTCCGCGGGGTCCGTGGCGCCGGTATCCGGAACGCCAGGGTCCACCGCTCGATCTTCGGGGAGTGGGTCGCCGAAGTCAGATCCCACAGGTCTTTGCCTCGATGTATCGGAGGGCGTCGAAAGCCGCCGACGCTCCCCCGGAGGCGGCGGTCACCACCTGCTTGAGCGTGTTGGCGGTGAGATCACCCGCTGCCCACAGCCCGGGCACCGAGGTGAGCCCCGAGTTGTCGACGGTCACGAACCCGAACTCGTCGAGACCCGCGAAGTCCAGAAGCAGCTCGTTCACCGGGTCGACCCCCACGAAGATGAAGACGCCGTCGAGCGGGAGGAACTCGTCGGGCTCCCCTTTGGTCGAAGCGAGCCGCACCCCCTTCACCTTGCCGCCCTCGCCCACGATCTCAGAGACGACGCGGCTCCAGCGCACGTCGATCTTCTCGTTCTGGAAGCAGTACTCCTGGATGCACTCGGTAGCACGCAGCTGATCACGTCGATGTACCACCGATACCGTGGTGGCGAACTTCGTGAGGAAGAGCGCCTCCTGGAGGGCCGCGTCCCCGCCCCCCACCACGCATACGGCCTTGTCACGGAAGAAGGCGCCGTCGCACGTGGCGCACCACGAGACCCCGCGGCCGGTGAACTCGGCCTCGCCCGGCACGCCGAGCTTCTTGGGCACCGCTCCCGTGGCCACGATCACCGCGCGGGCCCCGATCTCCTCCCCGTCTACGGTGAGCACGAAATCGGTGCCCTCGGTACGGATGGACTCGACGGGGCTGAACGTGCGGAACTCGGCGCCGAACCTCTCGGCCTGCTTGAGCATGAGCTCGCCGAGATCGGATCCGGAGATGCCCTCCGGGAAGGCGGGGTAATTCTCCACCCACTCAGTGGTGACGATCTGCCCACCGGGGAGCCCCTTCTCGAAGACCACGGTGCGCGCCCGGGCACGGGCTCCGTACAGCGCGGCCGCCATCCCGGCCGGACCCCCGCCCACGATGGCGATATCCAACATCTCTGTCACAAGTACCCTCCTACTACCGTACGCCTAAATATATAGTATGCCCCAGGAAGAGGATATCAAGACCCCTTCCACCTACCAGACACGGGTCGTGCCGCCCCCAGGTGCCGGAGTGCGCGAGGCGGGATCCCCCGCTTCACCACGCTTTTCCAGCGCGGACCGAACAGACGCATCACGAGTTCCCGGCGTCGCAGGATCTCGGCCTCGTCGAGCCCCCGAGACGTCACGCCAATGACCGTGCGCGTGCTCATGACACCGGGGCGGTGGAGCGGATCGTCGTACGAGGCATCGATATCGCACCCCTCGGCCCGGCACCGCTCCAGCAAACGCGTGCCGGGGTAGGGTTGGGCCAGGTTCATAGAAACGGTGACCGGACCTCCGAGCGCCCGGATGCGCTCCAGGTACCGCAATCCCGACTCGAACATCTCCTTGGTCTCTCCGGGATATCCGATCATGTAGAAGAGCGTGATGCGAGGAATCCCGAGCTGCACGCACAGCTTCACCATCTCGAAGGCAGCTCCCAGGTCCAGGTGCTTCCCCATGAGGTCGTGCATGAGCGGATCGCCATGTTCGAGACCGAACACCACCTCCGTGCAGCCGCTGCGCATCATGAGGTGCAGGAGGTCACGATCGATGCCGTCGATGCGGATGCCGTTGGGAGGCCGCCACGTGAAAGGTACGTCGCCCGCCGTCTCGCGCAGGCGCACGAACCCCTCGAGGATCGAGGCCGCCCGTCCCCTATCGAGCGTGAAGTTGTCGTCTTCGATCTCGATGGCCCGCACGCCGAACCCCCGCACGAGCCGTTCCACCTCGTCGAGGACCACCTCCGCGGACCGAGCTCGAAAACTGCGACCGTAGACCGGGTGGATCGAGCAGAACTCACAGTCGAAAGGACAACCGCGGGACGTGACCACCGATGCGGTCCGCCCGGTGGCCCCCCGCGGCGAACAGCCCAGGTACTTGGTGAAGTGCGGCACCTCGGTGTCGGGCGGCGCCAGCGTATCCAGATCGGCCACGAGGCGGCTGCGTTCGAAAACACCCTCCCGCGAGCCGTTCGGACAGTAGGTACCCGCGAGCCCCGCGGCCCCCACACCGTCGGCCAGAGCCGCGAGCACCGTCTCTCCCTCGCCGACCACGATGGCGTCCACTTCGGCCCGAAGCGCCGACTCCGGCTGCGCCGAGGGATAGACCCCTCCCATGACGAGAAGCGCATCGGGGAACCTGCCCTTCAGCGCGGCGCACAGCTCGTGCACGAGGGGAGCCGACTGACTGAACGGTGCCGTGACGCCGATCAGCTGCACGTCTTCCGGGACCCGCTCGACGATGGCTTCGGGCGCGAGACCAACCAGCCAGCCCCCGGCCTCAGCACGCCTCTCTTGGAACCCGAGCAATAGCGCGTCCACCAGGGTGACCTCGTGGCCGAGTGAGCGCAGGTGCGACGAGAGCCCCCGCAGGCCGAGGCAATGCGAGAGCACCGCATCTTCTCGACGCGGGAATAGGAACGGCGGGTTCACCAGACAGACCTTCACGATCCTCCACTACGGACGTTGCCGCCGCCTCCGGGCGGGCACGGTCGTCGGGGAGTCCCATGACCGGGGAGTCCCGCGACCACAGTGCCACACTACCACCGCAGCGGGAAGACTTCCCGGCGAACGGCGTCTCTCGCACCGCTGCGCGGGTATTCTCGCCGGCCGGAAGGCCATCGGTCCCTAGGAGCCGGCGCCTTCCGAGAGCGAACGCCACACGCCGCGCCCGCGCCACGCCAGCAGGCCAGTGCGCAGCGAGTCTCCCACGGTGAGAGCGGCCACCCCCACGTAGAGACCCAAGACGCCGCCGCCAAGGACTCCGGCCACGAGCACGCAGCTCATGCTGAAGAGCGAGAGCGCGACCGCCTCGGTGATCAACCGAGTACGACGAGTGTGCACCACCATGCCCTGCAACCAGCTTTGCAGCATGCTGAGCGCCGGCAGCGGCAAGGCGAACCACAGACTCGACCGCGCGACGTCGGCAAGACCATCCGGGAGCCCGATCACGTCGCGGAACCAGAAGTCGCCCACAGGAGGAACAAGTAGCGCCGCGAGACCGACCGACGTGGCCGCCGCCCCCAAGAACGCAAAGCGACGCAATGCCCCGAACGAACCCTGCTCGCCGAGCAGGGCGACTACTACCTCATTGTACGCGAAGCCAAAGCTCCTGAACACGAAACTCACGCCGGTCACCACCGGCCACAGAGCGAGCGAATCGAGAGCGTTGGGCATCCTGCTCAGGGCCGCGCTCCCCAGCGGGCTCGCGAACAGGGCGATCACCGAGGTGAGAGACAGCGGGATATAGAAGGCAAGGAAGGCGCGCAGTCCCAGCCAGGACGCGCCGGGCGCCGAATCCGGCAGCTGATCGCGCAAGACCGGGGCGACGCGACGCTTCACGTAGAACGCTTCGGAGAACACGCCCGCGTTCATGGCCACTGCGGCAACGACGATACCGGGGATCGACCCCACAGCGTAGCCGATGGCGAGCACGGCGGCGTCTGCCGCCAGACGTACCAGGGTGCCGGTGCCTACGGCTCTTGAATGGCCAAAGCGAATGAGCACGCCCTGGTTGAAACGACGGTACGCGATGCCCCACGTCCAGGGGATCATGATGGCGAGCCCCACCCGCGCCGGACCGACCACCTCGGGCGGAGCATCGATGAGCGAGCCCACCACGACCCCGTAGAGGGGTGTGAACACGATCGCCGAGTGGATCAACGTGAGGGCCGCACTCACCCAAAGCATGAAGCGTCTGATCTTCAGGTACGCCGCCCGGTCCTTGGAGAGAGCCGTAGAGGCGGCGAGGAGCATCACGATGGGCGACTCGATGAGCAGGGCGAGGGGGAACACGACGCCCCCGAAGGCGGCGAGGTTCACCTTCGGTTCGATGAGGCGGGCCACCACGGCGCTGACTGCGGGCACCTCGAGCCCCATGAGCAGCCAGCTCAAAGCCAGAGGCCACCACGTCTTGAAGACGCGGCCCAGGGTCAGCGTCGGGGAGGTGAGCATGAGGTCATGATAGCCCAGAGCCACGAGCCCGGCTCGCCACCTATCATGAGTGCTGCGACGCCCACCCGGATCCAACCCGCCCCCCGCTCCATGCGGCTATAGCTCTCCGTGCGGAAGGCGTCGTGGGACTCGTCGGGGACGCTTCCAGAGGCGCCCCCGGAGTCTGCTCACACCTACCAGGCTGTTGAAGAATGACGCTTCGCCGCGGGAGTACGCTGGGTACGCGCAAGGCAAGGACGCAGGGAGCGCTCGTAGCAGCGCTACGTGCGCGACTGAGGACGACGCATGGCGCCGCCCAGTGCGGTCTCCCGTGGCCGAGGTTTCGTTCTTCAACAGCCTGCTACGGGTGAGTCAGTCGGCGCGACCCGCCAGATCGGCCTTTCTCGCCAGGTATTCGTCGCGGTCGATCTCGCCGCGAGCGTAACGCTCGCCGAGGATACCGAGGGCACCGGACCGAGGCACAGCGGTCTGCGCAGAGACCGAAGGGGTGGTGAAGGGTGGCTGCCCCGGCTGGATACCATACTGCTGGGGGCTCGCCTGCCCGTAGGCCGGCGGCGCAGCCGCCGAACCGCGATTCCGAGTCACCTCGACCACCAACCACACGATCGCGCCCACGATCAGCAAGGGCACCAGCCCCATCAACCCGAAACCCATCAGAAGACCTCCGATACCGTCGAAGCCGCCGCCCAGTCCACCCAGGCCGCCGCCTAATCCACCCATCATCCCGCCGCCGCCCATCATGATCGATCAGGCTCCTTTCGCGTCGGCTGCCGGGCGCGCTGTTCGGCTGGTATCGACTCGATAACGGATACTCGTGCCAGCACGCCCCTTACATTGACCACTATCGCAGCCGGGTGTGAAGGAGGCGTAAAGACACCGCCATCGATCCCCGCCTCGGCTCTACTTTCAAATTGACCAGAGGCTTCATAATCACTAGGTTGGATATGCGGGAGACTCGGCGGCAAGACATGGACCGAAGCCTCGTCGATCAGCCAGTAGTCCGCGCCGAGCCGACGGCGCGAGCCGACTGTCGAACACCTGCGGAGTCTCCGACCGGCACCCCACCTGACGTGGGACCGGGCCGCGCGTAGGCGCCGGGCGCGTAGGCGCCGGGCGGGAGTCGCCGGCCTGTTGCGGGTCGCACTCCACCCCGCCCACGGTCACCGCGCGAGCCTCCGGAACGCCCAGAGCGTGACCGCCTGCAGTATCGCGCCGAGGACCACCAACGAGAGTACCGCCTTGCCGATCGCGCCCCACTCGTAGCCGGTGATCATGAGGGCTCGCATGGCTTCGATCAGGTAGGTCACCGGGTTCCAGTCGTTGACCACCTGCATCCACCCCGGCATGAGAGCCTTCGGGACGAAGGCCGTCGACATGAACATCAGCGGGAACAACAGCAGGGAGATAGTGCTTGTGGCCTGCTCGCTCTTTGTGAGAAGGGCGGGGATGAAGCTCGAACCGGCAAAGGCGATCCCGAATGCCCCCGTCAGGAAGAGGATGAGCAGGAAGCCGCCCACTCCGGTCACCAGAGTCGCTCCAAGAAGCATGCTCACAACCAAGATGACAGCCGCCATCGCCGCCGCCTGGAAGAACAGAGGCACCATCTCCCCGGCGAGGATCGACCATCGGCTGATCGGGTAGGCCCGCAGCTTGTCGAGGTAGCCGCTTCGGAACTCCACCAGGAGCCCGTATCCCGACCAAGCCACCGCCATCAACCCGGCAAAAGCCACTTGCCCGGGGGCCAGGTAGGCCAGGTAGCTCGACTCGCTCCCGAAACCGGGCAGTTGCACGATGTCCTTGTAGAGCTGGCTGAAGACCAGCAGCTGGATGAGAGGGAAGAAGATGATGCTGATCCAGTTGGCCGGCACGCGGACGAACCTGCGGGTGGTACGCAGGCCCAGGTGGTAGGTCTCGTAGACGAAAGCGGTGAGAGCGTTCAAGGCTGATTCACCACCCCAGGAGGAGCGGCTGGTCGGCGGCTCCCTCTCGTATGCGCCGCCCGGTGTATTTCATGAACACGTCGTCCAGGCTCGGCTGGCTCACCTTGAGACCGGTCACACGCAGTCCATCGCTTTCCAGGCGTCTGAGCAACCCAGGTACGGCGGCATAGGCGTTCGGCACCGCTAAGCTGACTCCGGCCGGGTGAGCGAGCACCGCACCGGGGGCCACCATCCCCTCAAGGAGCCGTCTCACGCGGGCGAGCGGGTCTACGGGAGGATCTCCTGCGACGCCGCCGCCGTTGCCTTCGGCCGGGTCGTCGCCGACCCCGCGATCGGGCGCGCCGTGAGACTCGATCTGAAGCACCACGGTGTCCGCGCCGATGCCCTGCTTGAGCTCACTGGGCGCTCCATCGACCACGATCCGGCCGTGGTCGATGATCGCCACGCGCGAGCAGAGGCGGTCGGCCTCTTCCATGTAGTGCGTGGTGAGGAGCATGGTCGTTCCGGAGGCGTTGATGCGCTCGAGCTCCTCCCAGAGCGCCGTGCGGCTCTGGGGGTCGAGGCCCTCGGTAGGCTCGTCGAGGATCAGGAGTTCGGGGCAATGGACCAAGGCGGCGGCCACGTCAAGGCGCCGTTTCATCCCTCCCGAGTACGTGCCCGCGAGCTTCTTGGCCACCGACGAGAGCCCCATCAGTTCAAGGAGCTCGTCGGAGCGGCGCCGAACGGCCGCCGAGGGCATCCCCTGCAGCCGGCCGGCCAACTCGAGCGTCTCACGGCCGGTGCTGAAGGCGTCAAGGGTGGGATTCTGCATGGCCAAGCCGAGACGCCGACGCACTTCCACGGCCTGGGTGACTACGTCCAAGCCCACCACCCGGGCCGTGCCCGCGGTGGCGCGCAGAAGCGTGACGAGGATGCGGATAGCGGTGGTCTTTCCGGCACCGTTCGGTCCGAGCAGTCCGAAGAGCTCCCCCGGAGCCACTTCGAAGCTCACATCGTCGAGGGCACGGGTACCGCCGCGGTAGACCTTCACAAGCCCTTTGGTCTGGATGGCGGGGCCGTCGTAAGCTCTCAATCTCCACCCTCCACGATCTCGTGTTGAAGCCGCCGGACGTTCGAAACCGCAGGAGTCTCGTGTGTTGACGATGATACCCCGAGCGAAGCGCCGGCAGACATCGGCACATCCAGGCCGGGAGTTCACGGTCCGTGGGGTCCGCGACGACCGACCCAGCTGCTACGGCCCCCGGCTCCTTTCTGGTAGCCTTGCGGCGGCTACAGTTCCCGGCCCACCCACGAGGAGCTTCCACAGACGTGACCGCCGGAGAGTCGGGCGATAGCACCGGACTGACACTCGAAAGGGTGAGCAAGTCCTTCGAGGGTGTCCACGCCGTCTCCGAACTGAGTCTGAGAGTGCCCGAGGGCCTCATCTTCGGCTTCCTTGGCCCGAACGGTGCCGGGAAAACCACCACCATGCGCGTGATCCTAGACATCCTGCGCCCCGACACCGGCGCAGTGAGGTGGCGTGGGCGACCGGTGGACGATCAGACCCGTCGCCGTTTCGGCTACCTGCCGGAGGAGCGGGGGCTGTACCCCAAGATGAAGGTACTCGACCAACTCGTATTCTTCGCCCGTCTGTACGGCATGCCTCGCGCTGAAGCCGCGGCCGCCGCCGAGCGCTGGCTCGAACGATTCGGCATCGCCGATCGCAGGGGCAGCCGCCTCGAGGAGCTCAGTCGGGGCAACCAGCAGAAGGTGCAGGTGCTCGTCGCGCTCGTACATGATCCCGACCTGGCGCTGCTCGACGAGCCCTTCAGCGGCCTCGACCCACTCAACTCAGAACTGCTCGAAGCCGCCCTGCGCGATCTGCGCGACCGGGGCAAGACCGTCCTCTATTCGAGCCACCGCCTGGAGCAGGTGGAGGACCTCTGCGAGGAGGTGGCCATCATCGCCCGCGGGCAGTTGCGGCTTTCCGGCAACCTCGAGGCGATCCGCGACTCGGCAGCCCGCAGGATCCTGCACGTGCGCACCGCGTCCCGTATTCCGCCCGATATCACGGGTCTACCCCTGGACCCCGAAGAGCCCGGCCGCGACTACGCACGTTTCTCTCTACGCGAGGGCGCCGACCCGCAATTGGTGCTGCAGGTGCTGGCCGCCCGCGAAACTGTGGAGTACTTTGCCGTCGAGCGTCCCTCGCTCCAGGAGATCTTCATCGAGGCCACCGCGGACGGAGCGGGAAGCTCCAACGGCGACGGAGTGGAGGTCGCGGACGGGGTGGAGGCCGTATGAACCTCGTGCGCCTGATCGTCGAACGCGAATACCGGGCGCGCGTGCGGAGCAAGGGCTGGATCATCGCCACGGTGTTCGGTCTCATCGCGATCGTGGGGCTGAACTTCGCGCCCACCATCGCCGACACGGTATTCGGCGGGCGACAGGTGCGCATCGCGGTGCTCGACGAGACCGCCGCCTCGATGAACGCCTCGTCCGGCTATCTCGAGCGACTGCGAGCCGATCTGGTGGAGACGCTCGCCAGCGGCGACCCGCGATACGTGGTGGAACGGGCCTCGGCGGACCGCGAGGGCATGCTGGCCCAAGTCATGTCGGGGGCCGTCGACGGGTTCCTGCTCATCACGGAAGCTGGAAGCCAACAAGCTTTCAAGCTCACCACGCTCGATACGCTCGGCCTCGCCGAGCGCTCCCGGCTCACCTCGGCCCTCTCCGCCGCCCGCACCTTCCTCGACCTGGAGAAGAGAGGCATCGGCGGCGCCGAGGCGTTGGCGTTGTTCCGTCCGGTCGTGTTGGACACCGAGGTGGCCGGGAAGGGCCCCGACGACGGCGAGATCCCCGGCGAGTCATGGGCGCTCACCTACGTCCTCGTCCTCCTCTTCTACATCACCCTCGCCATCTACGGCACCTACGTAGCCATGGGAGTGATCGAGGAGAAGAGCACCAGGGTGGTGGAGATCATTATCTCCACGGTGAGGCCGTTCCAGCTGATGATCGGCAAAGTCTTCGGACTGGGCTTGGCGGCCCTCACCCAGTACGCCGTGTGGGTGGGAGCGGGGTTCGGACTCCTAGCCGCGCGCGGCGCGCTCTCGGGATTGGAGGTGGGGGCGGTGAGCCTGCGCTTCGCCGACATCGACCCCTGGCTGCTCGTGGCCTTCGCGGGGATGTTCGCCCTCGGCTTCTTCTCGTTTGCGGGCCTCTTCGCGGCCGGTGGTTCCCTGGTGAGCCGCACGGAGGACGCCGGGCAGATCACGGGACCGATCACCATGGTCCTGGTTGTGGTGCTGTTCCTGGCCGTCTACTCCATGGACAACCCCGAGTCCACGGGTGCCGTCGTGCTCAGCATGGTCCCCATGACGAGCCCTCTCATCATGTTCGTGCGCATCGCCATGGGCGACCCCCCAGCGTGGCAGATCGTTGTGTCATGCGTCGTGAGCCTCACCACCATCCTCGTCCTTGTGTGGATGGCGGCCAAGGTCTTCCGGGCCGGGATCCTGCTCTACGGTCGCAGGATGAGCGTGCGGGCGGTGGTCAAGGCGTTCAGGTAGCGGGCGGACCACCGGGCGCTCCCACCACCGCGAGAAAGGCGGCGGCCGTGACCACGCGCACTCCGGGGATTCGCGAGGAGGCGGGGATTCAGCCGCCCCTCTTCCGACTCATCAGATGCTTGAGACGCAGGCGCTCCTCGCGCTCACGCTCGTCGAGAGTACGTCTGATGGCGTCGAGTTGCGCCGAAAGGCCGGGAGCGACGCGCAACTCGAGCGTATTCACCTGCCGTGATGTCTGTGACACCGCCTCTCCCAGTCGGCGGAGCAGCATCTCGCGCGGGGCGGCATCGAGGAGAAGATCGGCCAGCAACTCGAACTCGCGCGCCGCTGCCGCCGCCGCCAAACCCGTCGAGCCGGGCGGCGCGCCACGGGCTCCGGGGGTGCGACCCAAAGGAGGGCGCGCCTCGATGTCGGAGACCGGGACGCCCCACACCTGCCCGGGACGGATGTCGACGCGGAGATCGCGCCCCGGCCACCCGAGAGCCCGCAACCCCGTCTGCCCTTGGAGCGCCAGGGCCTCGACGAGCACGGTGTACGCACGGGCGCTCCGTTCCTCGATTCGCGTCCGCGCATCGACGGCCGGTCGCGCCGTCCGGAACAACTCACTGACCAACGCCTCGCGCTTGCGCCGAAGCAGGTCGACCCCGCGCTCCACCTGGGCCAGACGTCTGCGGGCCCGGATCAAGTTCATGCGGGAGGCCGCCATCCGCTCGACGGCGCTCATGGCGAAGCCTCGGTTCCCTCGGCGGAGCGCGCGGCCTCATCGCGCCCGGCGCCATCTCTCCCCGTGGCGTCCCGCACCGTTGCGTCACCCACCGTGGCGTCCCGCACCGTCGCGTCACCTCCGGCAGTGTCGCGCACCGCCCACGTGGCGTCGCTGATGCGCAGGAGATCCTCCCGGGGTAGGCGCTCCAGCAGTCGCCAGCCCAGTTCGAGGGTCGCCGCTATGTCCCGCCGAGCACGGCCTTGACCGATGAACTCCCTCTCGAAGCGATCGGCGAAATCCATCGCCCTGCGGTCGGGGTCGCCCAGTCCCGACTCTCCCACTACGGCGGCCATCATGCGCGCTTCACGGCCGCGCGCGTACACGGCATAGAGCTGGTTGGCCCATTCGCGGTGCTCCGGAGCGGTCTTGCCCGGCCCGATGCCGGCGTTCATCAAGCGGGAGAGTGACGGCAACACGTCCACGGGCGGGAAGACCCCCTTGCGATGGAGATCGCCGCTCAGCACCAGCTGGCCCTCTGTGATGTATCCCGTTAGATCTGGGATGGGATGGGTTATGTCGTTGTCGGGCATGGTGACGATGGGGATCTGGGTGAGGGAGCCCTCGCGCCCCTGCACCACGCCCGCGCGTTCGAAGATGCCGGCGAGATCGGTATACATGTAGCCCGGGTATCCCCGGCGCCCGGGGATCTCCTCGCGGGCGGTGGCGATCTCCCTGAGGGCTTCGCAATAGTAGGTCATGTCGGCGATGACAACGAGCACGTGCATTCCCGCGTCGAAGGCCAAGAACTCCGCCTCGGCGAGCGCGACTCGGGGCGCCAGCAACCGTTCGATGGTCGGGTCGCGGGCTTCGCTCAGGTACACCACCCCCCACTCCGAGGCGCCGCTACCTTTGAAGCGGTCGAGGAAGAGCTGGGTCTCGCGGGCGGTGATGCCCACGCCCACGAAGATCACGGCGAAAGGCTCACCCCGGGGGGCGCGCGCCTTCTCGACGATCTCGGCCGCAAGTTGCAGGCCGGGGAGCCCGGGACCCGAGAACACCGGCAGCTTCTGCCCGCGCACGAGCGTGTTCATGCCGTCTATGGCCGACACGCCCGTCTCCACGAAGTCCCCCGGGCGCGTGCGGCGGGCCGGGTTCAACGGCTCTCCCCAGATGGGTCGCAGATCCTCTCCCACGGGCGCGGGAAGCCCGTCGAGCGGCGCGCCGGTCCCGCTGAGGATACGCCCAAGCAGCTCGCGGCCCACCACGACGCGCGCCGTGGTGCCGCTCATGACCACCTCGGTCTCCCCCGGTCGCAGGCCAAGAGTCTCTTCCAACACCTGGATGACCGTGACTTCCTCGCCGGCGTCGATGACCTGGCCGCGGCGGGTCTGTCCGACCGACCGCACCGAGACCCACTCGCCCAGCTTGGCCCGGCGGACGCCTGTGAGATAAAGGAGCGGCCCGGCGGCGGCGAAGACACCCCGATAGATACGAGGGAGTGGGTGCACATCGTGGTGGCTCATACCTCTGCCTCCCCGTCCTCGGGGGTTGGGGATTCGGGCGCCAATGACTCGGGCGCCAATGACTCGGGCGTCGGTGATTCGGGCGTCGCTGCCTCCTCGAGCGCCGCTACCTCAGCTCCTTCGCCCTCTGGTTCCTTCGTCCCCAGGGCGGCGATCAGTCGCTCGACGTTCAGGGCGCGGGCCTCCACGTCGGCAGAGCCGCTGTTCCGCAGGGAGAACAAGGCGTGCCGAGCCGCGGCGATGTCCAGCTCCTCGTAGGCGGCCCCTTCCTCGAGCAGCCGCAAGATGGTGCGGTGGAGCGAAAGAGACAGAGCGGCCAACGCTTTCGTCTTCTCCAGGGGCGAGACCGCATCGTTGGGGTCGTAGGCGCTCTGGCCGAGCAGGGTCTCGCGCACCAGAGCCGCTACGTCGAGGACCACGCGGTCGGTATCCTGTAGGGCTTCTACGCCTACCAGCCCCGCGATGTCGCGCAGTTCGCGGTCGCGCTGCAGCAGTTCCAGCACGGCCGCGCGCAGCTCAGGCCAGTCGGCTCCGCAGCGCTCGACGAACCAAGGGGCCAGCGCATCCATGTAGAGCGAGTAGCTGACCTCCCAATCCACAGCCGGGAACTGGCGCTGGTGGGCAAGCCCGGCGTCCAACGCCCATAGCCCCCCGATGACGCGGAGGGCGGCCTGGGTCACCGGTTCGGAGAAGTCTCCCCCCGGCGGCGAGATGGCGCCGATGAAGGTGACCGCACCGGTTCTTTCGGGCCGTCCGGCAGCGATCACGCGGCCGGCCCTCTCGTAGAAGGCGCCCATGCGATTGCCCAGGTAGGTGGGATACCCCTCCTCCCCGGGCATCTCCTGCAGGCGGGAACTCAGCTCGCGCAGAGCTTCCGCCCACCGGGAGAGGCTATCGGCCATGAGCGCCACACCGTAGCCCATATCGCGGTAGTACTCGGCGTAGGTCATGCCCAGGTACACGGATGCTTCCCGGGCCGCCACCGGCATGTTCGAGGTGTTGACCACCAAGATGGTCCGGTCCATGATCGAGAGTCCCGTGCGGGGGTCGATCAGGCTGGGGAACTCGTTCAGCACCTCGGCCATCTCGTTTCCACGCTCCCCGCAGCCAACGTAGACCACGACGTCGGCGGCGGCATACTTCGCCAGGGTCTGCTCGATCACGGTCTTCCCTGTTCCGAAGCCACCCGGCACGGCCACGGTGCCTCCCTCGGCCACCGGGAACAGGAAGTCGAAGACGCGCTGTCCGGTGACGAAGGGCCGATCGGAAGGCAGCCGTCTACTCACGGGACGCGGTTGGCGTACGGGCCACGCGTGCCCGAGATAAAGAGGCGTACCGTCCTCGAGCACAGCCACGACCGCGTCGGCCGACACCTCCCCCTCGCTGATCTCCGCGATCCGACCACCTACATCGGGCGGAATCAGGATCCGGTGGGTGAAGCCCGAGCGCTCCTCCACCTCGCCCAGCACGTCTCCGCCCTCTACCAAGTCGCCCGGAGCGACTCCCGGTGAGAAGACCCACGAAGCGGAGGGATCGAGGGTGGGCGCGGTCAGCCCGGCTCGAAGGAAATCGCCTGATTCCTGCGCGAGCCTGCTAAGTGGACGGCCCACCCCGTCTACGATGGAGCCGAGCAGCCCCGGCCCCAAGGCCGCCGTCAACGCCGAGCCGGTGAGGGCCACGGGCTCGCCCGCGGCCAGACCCGAGGTGTCCTCGTATACCTGGATAGTGCCGACGTCGCCGTCGAGACGGATCACCTCTCCGAGGAGCCCCTGCTCCCCGACGCGGGCGAGCTCGTAGAGGGCGGCCTCACGCAGCGGGCGGGCCACGGCCAGGGAGCCCGTGATGCGGATAAGTCGGGCGGCGCAAGCGGCGGAGGTCGCGGGCGGCGGCGCAATCGAGGTCGCGGGCGGCGGCTCGGAGGGTGCCGATGCCTTAGTCGCCGCGGCGCCGCGCGCCGGGACCGCGTCTGCGGGAGAGGCGGCGTCCGCTGCAGTATCACGGTCGCGGCTCACCGCAACCTCACCCGGTAGCCGATGGCCTGACGCAACATCTCCACGATGTACTCCTCCGGCCCGGTGAGACCCCCCTTCCGGCCGGGCCCAGGAAATGGCACCACCATCGGCAGAACCCGACGGCCGAGATCGCGGATGAGATCCTCACCGAGCCCCTCGTACAGGTAGTCTTCCATGAGGACGACCCCCACCTTCGACTGCTCCATAAGAACGCCCAGACGAAGGGCGCCTTCTTCCTCTCCGGCCACTTCGATGACGTCGAGGCCGGCGAGCAAGAAGCCGGTCGAAGCTTCCGCCCCACAGACGACCCGCACCTCATAGCTGCCCACCTCACGGATGTGGCCCCGAGCCGTCAACGAGTGCCCCCCATCGAGGCCGAGGGGCTTCTTCGCGTGGCGGCCCGCCAGATGGAACGTCCGATCCTGACGACTTCCAGGCGTTGCTGTAGGGCGAACGCCGCGACGGGCGCCGGTCCAAGGGGGTCGCGCCGGGCCGCGGCATGCCGTTCCGCCGCGTGTGCCGCCAACAGAGCCTCTTCCAGCCCTGTCCAGTCCTCATCGAGATTGGCGAGTACGGCCTGATAGGGAGTGCCGTGGAACTCGGCGGCGGCCGCGGGGGCGGCCGCGGCCGCCTCGCCCGCCGCGATCCGCCCGAAAGCACGCCTGTCGAGCAGCTCACCGCCTTCCAGGAAGTGCTCGTCCGCCCGGCTTTCGCCTCCGTGCAGAGCGAGAGTCAACGCCGTCAACGCGTTGTCCAGATCCAGTGTGCGGCACACGTGGGCCTTCAGCGCGTCGCCGGCGCCCTTGACGCCCGCGACTGCACGCGCCGCCCAGGCCCGATTCAGAGCCAGCTCAAGCTGCAGGATGTCGGGGCGCACCCCGCGCGCCGCCCCTAGGATCGCGTGGCCGAACGGGTGGCTCCAGCTCGACAGCATCGCGCCGATGGCCCCCGGACTCGCCTGCCGTGCAAGCTCCTCGAGAGCCCGTTCCGGCAGCCGGGGAGTGGGTAGGAGCCCGGACAATCGGGAGGCCGCCGGCACGCCCTGCACCGCTCCCCGTATGAGCACCCGCAGGCCGCGCCGCTCTTCGTCCTCGAAGATCACAGCCAGCATCGGCGCCCGCGGACCACTCCACCGGGCCAGCAAGGCAAGGCGCCGGGCCGCCTCGCGGCGCACCGCCAACTCGAGAGCCGCCGGCCCCTCGGAGGCCCCTCCGGAGGGCAGGACGAACCCCGCCTCCTCCAAGCCGGAGGCCACGGCGGCGAGGTCGGCGGCGGCGGCGAGCCTCTCCAGCTGTGACCTGTCGAGCAGGCGGCCTGCCAACCCAGCAGCCCTGCTGTCGAGGTCTTCCCAGCCGGGCTTCACCGGGCCCCCTTTTCCACCAGGTCCGCGATGCGCATGGCCAGCTCAGGCCACGCGGCCGTCAGGCGCGCTTCCAGAGTACCGTCGACACGGATGGAATCGTCGGCCGATACGAGAATGAAGCCGGTGCCCGTGTCCAGCCCCGGCCGCACCTCGAGGTCGGCGCGCCCGTGCGACCCATCTCGCATCACCCGGGCGATCTCCGGGGAACAGAGAACCACTCCACCCTCCGGAACAAAGCCGAGCGCCCACTCGAGCGCATCCGGCAGCGCCACAGAGTACCTGGGATCGACGAGAGCCGGCGGCAGACGTGTGCGGACCGCTTCCAGCACACGCTCGAGCATCCCATCCCGCGCCGCGAGAACCCGGTGCCGCCCCTCCAGCCGAGCCGCACTCAAACACAGCTCGGTCTCGCCGCGCAGCCGCTCCTGCAGGCGGGCTCGCTCGCTTGCGCGCCTGCCATCCAAACGAGCCCGAATCTCCTCGCCCAGCCGGGCGACCTCCGCTTCCGCCTCCTCCCGGATGCGTCGAATCTCGTCCTCCCCTCCCCGCTCCAGGGCGGCCATCAACTGGGCGAGGGCCACGGCCCCTTCTCCTCTCGCTACCCGACGCGCGTCAGGATCAGGACGGCCACCACGAAACCCAGGATGAGCATGGTCTCGGGAATAGCCAGCATGATGATCACCGTGGAGGTAAGCTCCGGCCTCTCGGCGATGGTGGCGGCTCCGGCCGCTCCGATCTTCGACTGCGCCCAACCCGTTGCCAGCGCCGTCAACCCAACGGCAAGCGCCGCTCCCAGTGTCACGGCCAACAACTCCATGATCCCTCCTCCTCGTCTCGATGCTACGTCCATCCGGCCCCCGGGTCCCAGTGGCCGAACGGCCGGTACGGCATTCCTCCGGGGCGATAGAACTTCCCGAAGAACTCCACGTAATGGAGGCGCAGTGAATGGATGGTGGGGCTGAACACCCCGAGGACGAAGTTGACCAGGTGGAAGAGAACCGCCACAAACACTCCGAGCACCGGCACACTGACGGCGCTCCCGAGATCGTTCGCGACGACCGCGAGCATCATCGATGCGGTGCCGATGGCCATGAGGCGCGAATAGGAGAGGATGTTCCCGAAGGCGGAGAGCAGCTCGACGAACGCCAAGACCCCCTCGACGGCCACGAGCGCCACCAGCGCGACCACCAATGCGCCCGCAGCGGGGAGCAGGGCGATCTCCGGAAGATATCCGACCACCACACCCAGGGCGACCACCCCCGCCACGACGATGCCCGCGGTCAAGGCCCGCCCGGCCGCCTCCCGAGGATGGCGGCGCGTGGTGAAGACTCCCAGGGCGAGTCCCAGCAGTATGTGAACGAAGCCAAACGCCACCGCCAGCAACAACAGGCTCTCGAGCGCCTCCTCCCGATCGAAGACCACGGCGTGGATCCCGAGATGCTCGCGCCCCAGATTGCCGAATGCTTCGCCGAAGGCCACCCCGAAGGCCAGGCTCCAGAAGGCGCATGTACCGGCCACCGCCGCGACCGAGCGCAGTAGCGAGCCCGGGGTCGAGCGCCGCGCCAGCAGCAGCGCCAACGCCGCCAGAACAAGCGCGTAACCCACGTCCCCCAACATGAACCCGAAGAACAGCGGGAAGAACCCGGCCACCAACGGTGTTGGATCCACGGTCCCGTAGCTCGGCAGCGGCAGCAGTCGGACGATGATCTCGAAGGGTCTCAGGAACCCAGGGTTGCGCAAGGCCACGGGCACGTCCTCGCCCCGGGGATGGTCGTCGATGACTTCCAGAGCCGTTTCCCCACCTAGGGAGGTAGCCAACGATTCGGCGAGCCGATCGCTCTCGGCGACGGGCACCCACCCCTCGATCACGAACACCCGTTGCGTCGCTCCCAGAAGCGGCATCGCCCCCAGTGTTCGCAAACGGTCGTGCAGCCCTCGGCGCGCGTTGCAGAGTTCGTGCCTGTGCAGCGCTGTCAGCCGCTCCAACTCCTCTTCCCGCTCCCGCAGCTCCTGGGGAATGGACTCCAGCCGGTCCATCATGCGCGGCAGAGCCTGTGCCAGCGAACGGGCCTCGTAGCCCGAGGGCACAGGTATCTCGTGGACTCCGGCGGCGGCCAACAGACTCTCCACACGTAAGGCGTCAGCCTCCGGCACCAGCATGAGAAGAGCGATGTCCCCACCAGGCAGGCGACGGGTCTCCAGGGCGAACCCCTCCCCCAACACAAGTACCAGCGCGGTCTTGAGTCCGGCCACCGCCGATTCCTCCTGGGCCGGCAGGATCACGTGGTAGGCGGCGATGTGGGGCCAAGCCCGTTCGCTGCGGAGTATCACCCCGAACGTCGAGAGGAAGGGCCCGTACTTGGAAAGCAGGGCGTGCTCCTCGGCCAAGGCCGCCATCTCTCCCCGCAGGCCCAGGACCTCGGGCCGCAAGCCACTCACGAGACGGGCCCACCGGGTGAGGTCGCGACGGGCGGGGAGCCCGCCGGGGTGCCCTGCCCGCGACGCCTCTCCTACGCCCGCTCCCGTGGTCGGCAACGCCTCGAGCAAGGCCTCAACATCGACCAGGAGCCGGCGCAGATGACCACTCTCCCGCTCCTGCCAGGTGCTGAGACGCAGTGGCAGCAGGCGACCGTCCAAGCCGGGGACGGTCAGATGAACAACCCCCGTGTCCTGCAGCACGCACAGCGCCTCAGGGTACTGCTCACGGGGACCGAGGACCCTCACCTTGTTCATCCGGAGGATCATGCCGGACCGGCCCGGTCGGGCTCCCGACCTTCCAGAAGCCGATCGATCACCATGTCGGCAAGCTCATCCACGAAGGAGCCGTCGATGGAATCGAAGCGGGCTGCCGCCGCGGCACTCTGGGCGCGGATCTTGGCCAGAGCCGACTCACACTCCGAGGCAGCCCGTTCTTCGGACTCGCGGAGTAGAAGGGCGAAGTCGGCGTCGAACTCGGCGTCGGCCCGCCGCCCCTTGTCCTCGGCGGAGGCGATGGCGCGGGCGGCGTCCGCCCTCGCTTCCGCCAACCTGACTTCGAGCCGCGCTTCGACTTCCATGAGGCACGAGAGGCCGTCTTTGGACGAGGTAATCCCGCCGGGCTCAACGTGTCCAGCCAGGATTCCGTCACCTGTGGCCGTCGGCGCGTCTTCCCGCGCGCGATCCATCGCGCTCACCATCCCTGCCGCCCACCACCGGCCCGTCGGTATGGGCCCCCGATCACCGAGTTCAGACGCCGGAGGGCACCAGGTCGACATACCTGCGCTTTAGGACTACCCCCCGGTTCGGAGGACGAAACGAGTATGGAGACGCCGCGCCGCCCGCGTCATCTCCTCCCGCGTCATCGTTGGCGGCATCTCACATGGGCATGTAGTTCGCGTACGGCGGCTTCTGTCCCCTCATCTGCACGTCGGCGTAGGTGAGCCGTCCTTCCTCGGCAGCGGCGCGCAGCGTCGGCCCGAGAGGCAGCCCGGTCTCTATGAAGCCGCGGTAGACGCCTGCCCGGTCTACGCGCCCCGCGAGGATCGCTCCGACCAACCTGTCACCGTCGAAAACGAGCTTTCGGAAGGCGCGAACACCGCGACCGACTGAGGCCCCAGAACCCTCGGAGGCATCGTCGCCGGCTGAGGCGCCAAGCTCTCCGGGGGGGCCGCCGTTGCCGGTGAAGCCCGCCGATCGGTCGACCGCGGTCACCGCCTCGTAGCGCTCGCCCACCGGGTCGGTGAGGCCCATCGCCACGATGGGCAGGCCCGCTACCACCCCCGAGTTCATCGTGCCGATGACGCCCGGGAAGCGCCGCATGCGGCCGGGCTCCGGCCCGTGCACCATGTTGTACGCGGCGATGTGGGCCATGCTCACCGCGTTGGTCCAGAGGGCGGCCACCTGCTGACCTCCGGTGACGACATCGTTGGTCTCCACACAATCACCCGCGGCATAGACGTCCGGGGAGGTGGTCTCCAGGTACAAGCCGGCCCGGACTCCCCAGTGGCAGGCGAACTCGCTCCGCCGGGCGGGCTCCAGGTTGGGGGCGACCCCCTTGCCCACGATCACCAGGTCGCACGCGAGCGACTCACCCGTGTCGAGGGTGACGCCGGTGACCGAGTCGTCGGCGTCGTGGAGGAGGGCGGTCACCTCACGCCCGAAGTACAGGCGGGCGCCGCGCTCAAGCAGACGCTCCGCCACCATGCCTCCCACTCGGGCGTCGACCACCCGCGAGAGCGGGTGGGCCGAGGCCACCACGAACGTGCAGCGCATGCCCAGGTTCATCAGGGGCTCGGCGGCCTTGAGGCTCACCAGGCCTGCCCCGAGGAGCACGGCGTGGGCGCCATCGACGCCGTCGCCACCCCTGCGGCCGGCGACGGCCGTTCCGGCGAGAGCCGCCCGCGCGCGGGCGGCGATACGTTCGGCGTCGTCGATCGTGCGCAGAGGGTAGGCTCCCGACGCGTCGATGCCGGGGATCGTCGGGATGCGGCTATCGGCGCCTACCGCCAACAGGAGGGCGTCGTAGTCGAAGCGGCGCCCGTCTTCCAGCTCCACCACTTTGCGGTCGGGCTCGATCCGGTGCCCGCGAACCCCCAGGATGAGCCGCACGCGCTGCTCCGCATACCACTGCTCGGGCCAGAAGGCGATGTCGGCGAGTGACTGGCGTCCATCGATGAGGAACGGCAGCAGCGGCCGGTAGTAGGCGTAGTGGGGTTCCTCGCCGACCACGGTGATGACGGCTTCGGGGTCGAGCTCGCGCAGACGCGCGGCCGCGCCGATGCCGGCGGCCGAGGCGCCCAGGATCACATACTGGCGTGACATGTCTCGCCTCCCCTTAGGTCAGTCGGCGGCGGCGGGGTCTGGGTCGGCGTCACCGCCCGGGCCGGCTACCACACCGCCCGCGGCCGCCGCGCCTACCACGGCCGCTGTCCTTCGGCGAGAGCGCGCGAAGTCGCCGGCCTCCTGGAAACGCAGAGCGTCCGTCGGACAGGCCGCAACGCAGGCCGGGCCGGGCAGATCGGGGCAGAGGTCGCACTTCACGGCGACGTGCCGAGTTTCGTCCTTCTGGATCACACCGAAGGGGCAGAGCATGATGCAGGAGTTGCAGCCGATGCAGCGCGAGTCGTCGAGCAGCACGAAGCCGCGGGAGTCGCGTCTGATCGCTCCCGTGATGCAGGCGTTGGCGCAGAAGGCCTCGTCGCAGTGACGGCAGGCCACGGGCACCGCGACGGTGTCCACGGCTTCCACGTAGATGCGGCGGCGTGGGAGCGGCGTCTCGGTGATGGCGCCGAACAGGCTCTTCGACTGGGAGTGCTCCACCGCGCAGGCCATCTCGCAGCTGCGGCAGCCCGTGCAGCGGGAGGGCACGACGTAGATCTCTTGGGGCGCCGCGCTGCGCGCGGCGCCGGCTACTGTGTCGGTACCTGGCATGCCGGCCACCCCCCTCAGTCCAGCGCCGCGACGCTTGCGGGGACGGGCAGGTTCAGTCCCTTGCGCCGCTCCACGATGGCCGCGATGAGCTGCTTGGCCGCCTCGGCCGGGTCGGGCTCCACGATGAACCAACCGCCGGTGACGTCCTTGATGCCTTCCGTGAGCAGCCCGGCCACCGCGGCCGACCCCAGCACCGGCGGCACCACGCCTACGTGCGTGGGCAGGCCCATGGTCACCGCCCAGGTGCCGATCGACACCGCCTTCTCCATGGCCTCTTCGGGGGCCGTCGCTACCACGGGCAGCTTGTCCAGATCGACGCCCAGGTAGTTGGCCACGGCGACGGCCACGTCGGCCGCACGGGTGTTGTCCACGCAGGAACCCATGTGCAGCGCCAGCGGCAGCGGGCCGCCGAGCCCGTTGGCCTCACCCACGGCGGTGAGCACGGCCTTCAGGCCGTCGCCCGCGTACTCGGCCACTGCTTCCTGGGTGAAGATGCCATGACGCCCGAAGGCGCCAGACGCGCACCCCGTGGCGAGCAACAACACATTCTCCTTAGCCAACGCCTTTGCCAGCACGATGAAGTTCTCGTCCTGCGTGGCCTTCACGTCGTTGCAGCCGGCGAACAGGCAGACGCCCAGGATGTTGCCGTTGGCGATGTTGTCCACCAGAGGCTTGAGCGGGTCTTCGGGGTCCACCTTGGCCAGGGCGCCGACGATCGCCTCCGTGCTGAACCCGGCGAAAGCCGTGGAGGTGATGTCGGGTATATCGACCCGCTTCGAGTCGCGCTTCGGGTAGGCCTCGATGGCCAATAGGAGGATCTCACGCGCCCGTTCTTTCGCGTGCTCCTCGGTGAACTCGATGTGGGTGGCTCCGGGCATCTTGGCCATGCTCATCGTGGTGATGACCCGGGTGTGGTAGCAGGCGGCCACGTCGGCGATGGAGGGTTGGATGCACTGGTAGTCCACCACCATGGCCTCCAGGGCGCCCGTGGTGATCACCAGCTCCTGGCTGAGCGAGCTCGTGGCCCAGGGGATGCCGTGGCGCATCTGCACCTCCATGCCCGTGCAGCAGACGCCCACCAGGTTGAAGCCGCCCGGCGCGCCGGCGGCTACGGCCTCCCCGTCCATCTCCACCGCCACCTCGCAGATGATGTCGGAGAGCACCGGATTGTGACCGTGCACGGCCACGTTGATGGAGTCGGCCCGCAGGGTACCGAGGTTGGCGCCGCTGGCCCGCGGGGTGGGGGTGCCAAACAAGGCGTCGGAGAGGTCGGTGCCCAGGTGCATGCCTGCATAGTCGCTGAGCGAGCACTTGAGCGCAGTGAGAAGTATGTTGACGGGATCGGCGTCGACACCGTAGGTGGTGGCGTGCATCACCTCGGCGATGGTGGAGTCGATGCCCATGGGGAGGATGCCGAGCTTGGTGAACAACTCCATACGCCCGGGCGTGACGGTGGTCTCGAGCCAGGCCAGCGGCTCCTCCCGCTCGGAGAACTCCAGGAGGCCGGCGCGGGCCACGTCGCGGGCGATGTCGTTGATCGGCCGGCCGTCGACCGGCACTCCCACTCGCGCGGCCACGGCCTTCAGTTTGGCCTCGTCGCGGATGGAGTAGTCGGGGGCCTTGCCGTCGGCCATCTTGAGCATGGTGTGGGCCAGGTGCTTGGCGTGCCCGGAGTGGGCGGCGGTGCCGCCGGCGATGAAGCGAGCGAGGTTCCGGGCGACGATGGTGTCGGCGGTGGCGCCGCAGATGCCTTTGGTGGCGCCCTCACCGAAGGGATCGATGCGACACGGGCCCTGCAGGCACATGCGGCAACAGACGCCCAACAATCCGAAGTTGCATTGCGGAAGCTGGGCCTCGTAGCGGTCCCAGATGGTGATGATACCCTCCCGGGCCGCCGTCTCCAGGCCGTAGAGAGTGGCTCGATCAGTCGATCGCTCCATCCGCGTTCCACCTCCCAGGGGGCAGGGGCGAAGCCGCAGCGACGCCCGTCGTTGAGCATCCGATCAGCACTTACATTCTTGCACTATCGAGAGGCGGGGTAAATCGGAATTCGCGGAAGGCCGAGGAGGTGATGCAGCGAGGAGACGGGCGAGTGAATCCGTCAGCTTCAGGCGGACCGAGGGTCGCGGGCTTCAGGCGGCGCCCTGGTCACCGATCACACCGTACGGGTGATCCTCGGGTTCGTGAAGAAGTACTCGCTGGTGTTGCAGGTCTTGCACTCGCGGAAGAAGTCGTTTCCCCGCTTCACGATGCGGGCCGGGGTGCCGCAGACGCTGCACTCCCAACGGGCGGGGGTGATGCCGCCGCACCGGTCGCACCGGAAGTAGTACGGGTGGCTGGTGCGCGCGTAACGCATGTGCACCTCAAGGCTGCCGCAGTCGCCACAGAAAGGCGGCGGCTCTTCCCGAGCCGGGCGAGCCGCGCCGCGGGCGGCAGCGACCGGCTCTTCGGCAGCGGGCGGCGCGGGTGGTTCGACCGCTGCGGGCGGCGCGATTTCCGGCAGCGCGGCTTCGGGGATCACCGGAGGCGCGAGCACTTCGGGCGCCTTGAGGGCAGCGAGCGGTTGGAGCGATTCGGACGCCTCGGGGGCCTCAGGTAGTGCAGAAGGCGTGCCGTCCCGCGAATCGGGCATCCCCTCGTCTCCGGACTCCTCACCCTCCTGCCCCGGTGTGTGACTCGAGCTGAGACACTGCACCAGCCGCCCCATCTCTGCCGGGGAGAGCCGTTGCACTCCGTCGTCGTGCAGCACATTCAGCGACCGATGTCCTCGTTGCCGCCGCTCGACGATCGCGTCGATCACACCGGTGGCCTGGTCCACCCTGCACAACTCCGGCACGTCCACCTCCCTGGTGATCCGACACTCGTCGGAAGCCACGATGAGGAAGTCGATGGGCCAATCCAGGCCGGAACGCTCCCGTTCGGTCTCCAAAGGGGTGCGGTCGCGGAGCCGCTCCGACTTGGCGCCCAGCATCGCACGAAGCACCGCCTCGTGCCGGCGGGCCTGCTCCACGGGGGACAACATGCCTTCGTGATGTGAGTCCGTCCACCGAACCCATTCGGCGCGCTCGTTCACCAGGACTTCCCCGCTCACACTCCTGCTCTCGATGAGCACCATGCCCCCGCGATGGAGCACGAGGTGGTCGATCTGAGCGACCTCACCCTCGAACACAAGTCTGAGGTCGTTGAAGACGAACACGTCGGGGTCGGTCTTGAACGCACGACGAAGGTGGGAGGCCATGGTCTGCGCTCCGGAAAGCCCGGCGGCATCAGGGGGGTCAGCTGGACGGTCGTCGGGCGCCTTCACGATCATGAGATGACTATCGGCAGGATCAGAGCGAATCTGGAGAGGTAGCGACCCTCTCGCGCTGGAGCTCCTTCTTGTGTACACTCTTTGTGTACACTCTGGAAGGGGGACCGATGCGCGAGGTGGGCATACGCGAGGCGAGGGCGGAGATCACCAGCCTCCTCGAGGCGGCCGAGGCGGGGGAGGACGTGATCATCACCAGGCGAGGCATACCGATGGCGCGGCTCGTCGCCATATCTGGGGAGCCGGCTCGGAGGATCGCCTTCCCAAGCAGAGTCGAGTTGCGCAGGAGCCTGCCCTCGAGCGACCGGCCGAGTAGTCGGCTCATCCGCGATACGAGGGGCCACGACATGAGGGATGGCGACATGAAAGGCGACCATGACTGAGCCCGAGCACTACCTCGACACGAGCGCCCTCCTCCCCTACTACCGCGAAGAGCCGGCGAGCAAGGCGGTCGAGGAGTTCTTGCAGTCCCTATCGAGCCCGGTGAAAGTGAGCCGGCTGGCCGAGGCGGAGCTGGCGGCGACGCTCGCTCGGTGGGTGGGCGCAGGCGAATTGGACGAGCCACAGGCGAAGCTCATCGAACACGCCTACCTCGAAGACCTGCGAGCGGGATTGCTGGATCTGACACCGATGCCCCCACTCGCGTACGGCCGCGCCCGCGACTGGCTTCTGAGACGAGCGGTGCCGCTCGACACCCTCGACGCTCTCCACCTGGCCGCGTGTCACGAGACGGGAGCCGAGCTGATCACCTGCGACGAACACCTGCATAGGGCCGCGGAACAGCTGGCCGTGCGCTCCCGGCTGCTGGCATAGCATCGACAATCAATTGTAGAACTACGGCAGGAGGTCGTCGGCCCCCCGGGCCACGAGCAGGCCCTCGATCTGATTGAAGTGCTCGTCGCGCGTCAGGAGGGGGACGCCGTGCTCGAAGGCGCCGGCCGCGATCCATAGATCGTTGGTGGGGATCGGGCGACCCTTCCGACGGAGCCCTCCATACACGGCTGCATAGAACTCGGCGGTGGCGGTGGTGAGCGGCGCCACTCCGACTCGCGGTGAAGCCAAGAAGGCGGCAAGCTCGCGGCGGTTCCGCGGGGCCTGTGTGCCCGCCTCGAAGCCGGCTAGGAGTTCCCCGACCACGACGACGCTCACCAGGATCCTCTCCACCCTTTGCAGGGCCGCAACGATGTCGTCGTCTCCCGCCAGATACGCAGCGTACGCGTTGGTGTCGAGGAGGAGAGACTTCACTCCCATAGCCCCTGGTCGATCTGCGCGAACGAAGCGCCGGCCGCCGTGAATGCCTCGAGTTCGGCCGATGACCACGCCCCGGCGAGGGCGTCCAGGTCGTGGTGGAGCTGAGGGCTATCGGTGAAACCGAGGCTCCGGCGGAGCAACTCGCGCACCAGCGCATTGACGCTCACGCCCCGAATCCCGGCTTCGCGCCGTAGGGCGGCGGCAAGCTCGTCGTCGATGCCGCGGACGGTAATGACGACCATCTTCACTCCCTCCCCAGATGACTGCACGATCTGCATCGTCATGATATCAGAGCGTGCATGCGCCGCGCAACGGGGAGCAGGGGTCGGCACGGACGGCTCCGATGCGGGCGGCGCGAGGGCGGACTCTGATCGGAGCGGCGCTCGCACGTAATCGCCCGACCGCCGGCTGCGGTCGTCACGATCAAGGGAGGCTGAGCCAGATGCGCGTCATGCTCCGGACGATACTCCGATGACGGCGCACCGGCCATCGGTCTTCGGGTGGACCTTGGCGTCGGGCTTGATCGGGGTCGGTGGCCTCCCGGCACCTACTCCCGTCTCCACCCATGTCCGCGCTGTTTCCCGACGAGACGCCGCGGGCAGACCGTGGTCATATCCGCCGGGCAGCAACGAGGAGGCTCGAGCATGGCCATCGCCACGACCAACCCCGCTACCGGGCAGGTAGAGAAGACCTTCGACCCCATCTCCCCCGACGAACTCGAGCAGCGCATCGCGCGGGCCGCGGCGACCTTCGCTTCGTACCGCACCACCACCTTCGCGCAGCGGGCCGCCTGGTTGAACGCCGCGGCCGACATCCTCGATGCTGAGCGCGTGAAGATCGCCGCCATGGTGACCACCGAGATGGGCAAGACCATCGCGGCCGCCCGCGGCGAGGTGCAGAAGTGCGCCACGGGGTGCCGCTTCTACGCCGAACGCGCTGAGGGGTTCCTGGCCGACGAAGTTGCCGACGCGGCGGCCGTCCACGCCGCGCGGGCCTTCGTGCGGTACGATCCGCTCGGGCCGGTGCTCGCCGTGATGCCCTGGAACTTCCCGCTCTGGCAGGTGATCCGCTTCGCGGCGCCGGCGCTGATGGCCGGCAACGTCGGGCTGCTCAAGCACTCCTCGAACGTGCCCCAGACAGCGCTCTTCCTCGAAGAGCTGTTCCGGCGAGCCGGTTTCCCCGAGGGCGCGTTCCAGACGTTGCTCATCGGTTCGGGAGCGGTCGAGGGCGTCCTGCGCGACCCCAGGGTGCGCGCCGCCACCCTCACCGGCAGCGAGCCCGCCGGGCGTTCGGTGGGCGCCATCGCGGGGAGCGAGGTCAAGCCGAGCGTCCTCGAATTGGGCGGGAGCGATCCGTTCATCGTGATGCCTTCGGCCGACCTGGACCGGGCCGCCCAGGTGGGCGTCACCTCTCGCACCATGAACAACGGTCAGAGCTGCATCGCCGCCAAGCGCTTCATCGTGCACGAGGCCGTCGCGGACGACTTCACGCAGCGCTTCGTGGAACGAATGCGCGCGCTCACCGTGGGCGATCCCATGGACGAGTCAACTGATGTCGGGCCGCTCGCCACCGAACGGGCCCGCGAAGACATCGAAGCCATCGTAGCCGACGCGCTCGAGAAGGGAGCTACGGCCCTCTGCGGCGGCGAGCGCCTCCCGGGGCCCGGGTGGTTCTACCCGCCCACCGTCATCTCCGGGATCACGCCCGACATGCGCATCTTCCGCGAAGAGATCTTCGGCCCCGTGGCCTCGCTGTACCGCGTGAACGGTGTCGACGAGGCGATCGAGCTGGCCAACGCCACCGATTTCGGCCTGGGCTCGAACGCCTGGACCAGCGACCCGGAGGAGCAGGAGCGCTTCATCCGGGGACTCGACGCCGGCCAGGTGTTTGTCAACGGCATGACCACCTCGTTCCCCGAGTTGCCCTTCGGCGGCGCCAAGAACTCCGGCTACGGCCGCGAACTCTCCGCGCCCGGCATCCGGGCCTTCTGCAACGCGAAGACGGTGTGGGTGTGCGACGCGGTCGGGGACGAAGGATTCGCCACCGGCGGGTGCGAGTGAACGACGCGGGCCCTACTCCTCGAACAGCCGCACGGCGTCCTTCATCAGCTCCTGGATCGGCAGACCTTGCGGGCACAGTTCCTCGCACTCACCGCACTCGGTGCAGTCGGAAGCCTTGCCGAACGCCCGCATGTGGTAGAGCTCGCGGATGCCGTTGACGTCGTCGTAGAAGGAGGCGTCGTTGACGTGCGCGAGCACCCGCGGGATATCGACACCCGAGGGACACGGTTGGCAATAGCCGCACTCGGTGCAGTCTGCCACGATGCGCGCCCGGTAGGCTTGGGCGGCTTCTCCGATCGAGGCCAGCTCCGATGGGGTGAGAGAGCCGGGGTGCGCGTCATCGGCGGTGGCAAGATTCTCCCGCACCTGATCGAGCGCGCTCATGCCGCTCAGCAGCATGGTCACGTCGGGATCGTCCCACACGAAGCGGAGCCCCCAGGCGGCGGGTAGGCGCCGCACCGCGGCGCGTGACCACACTTCCTGGACCGTCGCGGGGATGCGCTGGGCCAGTCGGCCGCCGCGCAAAGGCTCCATCACGATCACCCCGAGACCCCGCGCGGCCGCATACCGCAGACCGGCCTCGCCCGCCTGGTAGACACGGTCCATGTAGTTGTACTGGATCTGGCAGAACGTCCAGTCGTACGCGTCCACGATCGGGGGGAACACGTCGGCCTCGTCGTGGAAGGAGAAGCCGGCCCACCTGATACGCCCGTCGGCCAGGGCCGAGTCGAGGAACTCGAGCACACCGAGGTACTGCAGACTCTGCCAGGTGCCGGCGTTCAGACCGTGGAGTAGGTAACAGTCGATGTGATCGGTTTGGAGACGCGCGAGCTGACTGTTCAAGAAGCGGTCCATGTCCTCGCGAGTGTCCACCAGCCAGCTGGGCAGCTTGGTGGCGAGGAGCACCCGGTCGCGGTAGCCGCCCTTCAGTGCCTCACCCACGAACACCTCGCTCATGCCCGGCTCTGTGTGAGAGACGCCGTGGTAGGGATAGGCGGTGTCCACGTAGTTAACACCGGCCTCGATGGCCTCGTGGAGCATTACGGTGGCGGCCGGCACGTCGATGCGGTCGTGGCGCTCGCCAAGCACGGGCAGCCGCATGCAGCCGAAGCCGAGGATCGAGACTTCAGGACCAGTGCGACCGAGTGTGCGGTAGAGCATGGGATTCCTCCTATGATGCCTCGGCGAGGGCCTCCGCGAACTGGCTGTTGTAGAGGTCGTAGTAGAAGCCGCGCGCGGCCAAGAGCTCCTCGTGGGTGCCCTTCTCGATGATACTGCCCTCGTTCATCACCAGGATGACGTCGGCGTCGCGGATCGTCGAGAGCCGGTGAGCGATGACGAAGCTCGTGCGGCCGCGCAGCAGCCGGGACATGGCCTTTTGGATCAACACCTCGGTGCGGGTGTCCACGGAGCTGGTGGCCTCGTCGAGGATGAGGATCTGCGGGTCCACGAGGAACGCACGGGCTATGGTGAGCAGCTGCCGTTCGCCCTGCGACACGTGCGCGGAATCGTCGTCGAGCCTCGTGTCGTAGCCCTCGGCCAGGGTGCGCACGAAGTGATCCACGTGGGCCGCTTCGGCGGCGGCCTGGATCTCCTCTTCGGTCGCACCGTCCTTCCCATACGCGATGTTCTCGCGGATGGTGCCTCCGAACAGCCAGGCGTCCTGCAACACCATGCCGAACAGTCGGCGGAGGTCGGCGCGGGTCATATTCCGGGTGTCGACCTCGTCGATGAAGATGCTGCCTCCGTCGATCTCGTAGAACCGCATCAGCAGGTTGACCAGGGTCGTCTTACCGGCTCCGGTAGGCCCGACGATGGCGACCGTCTGCCCGGGCGAGACTTCGAGGTCGAGGTCCTCGATGAGCGGGGTGTCGGGCGCGTACCTGAAGGAGACGTCCTTGAGGCTGAGGCGACCGCTGATCTTCGTGAGCACGACTGGCTCGGCCGCGTCGGGCGTCTCTTCTGCCTCGTCGAGGAGTTCGAAGACCCGCTCGGACGAAGCCAGGGCTGACTGCAGCACGTTGGCCACGCTGGCGGTCTGGGTGATGGGCTGAGTGAACTGGCGGGAGTATTGGATGAACGCCTGCACATGGCCGAGAGACATGGTTCCGCTCGCCACCCGCAGGCCGCCGAGCACGGCGATGGCCGCGTAGTTCAGATTGCCGATGAACATCATCGACGGCATGATGATGCCCGAGATGAACTGGGCCTTGAAGCTCGCCCGGAAGAGCTGGTCGTTCTCTTCGTCGAACCGGGCGATCGCCTCCTTCTGCCTGCCGAAGACCTTCACGATGTTGTGCCCGGTGAACATCTCCTCCACGTGCCCGCTCAGACTGCCTGTGGCCTTCCACTGCACGGCGAACTGCTTCTGCGAACGCTTGGCGATGAGCATGGTCACGACCACCGACAGCGGCACCGTGATCAGCGAGATCACCGCGAGCAAGGGGCTGATCCAGAACATCATCGCCAACACACCCACCAGCGTGAGGACGGCAGTGATGATCTGAGTGAGCGTCTGCTGCAGTGTCTGCTGGATGTTGTCGATGTCGTTCGTCAACCGGCTCAAGGTGTCGCCGCGCGCGTGACCGTCGAAGTACTGGAGCGGGAGGCGGGCGAGCTTCAGATCGACCTCGCGGCGCAAACCGTAGACCACCCTCTGCACGACTCCAGCCATGAGGTAGGCCTGGAGCCAGGTGAACAGCGCGCCCGCCAGGTACAGCCCCAGGACAAACAGGAGCACGTCGCCCACGGCGCCCATGTCGACCCCTTGGCCGGGATGGAGCTCCATGCTGGAGAGCATGCTGGCAAGCTGGTCTTGTCCCTCCGCCTTCAGCGCGGCGATCGCCTGCTCCTTGGTCGCGCCAGCCGGGAGCTGGCTGCTGATGGCTCCCTCGAAGATCAGGTCGGTGGCCTGGGCGAGGATCTTCGGTGCAGCCACGGTCAGGACCACGCTGGTGATGGCCAGGGTCACGATCAGGCATATCTTCCACAGCTCGGGCCGCAGTCGCCCGGCGAGGCGCTTGAAGGAGCCTTTGAAGTCCTTCGCCTTCACTCCGGTCCCGTGGAGTCCAGGCGGGCCGAATCCAGGCCCACTCGGCGGCGTCGGCTTCTTGGCGCCGTCGTCGGACGCGATCTCCTCCCGCTCGCTCATGCCACCTCCTCCGCCGACAGCTGGGAGTACACGATCTCGCGGTAGGTCTCGCAGGCCTCCAGAAGCTCCCTGTGGGTGCCGATCCCGGAAACCGTACCCTGGTCAAGCACCACGATCTGGTCCGCCTGCATGATGCTGCTCACCCGCTGCGCGACGATGATGACCGCGGCACCGCTGACCTCGCTCTTGAGCGCCGCCCGCAGCATCGAGTCGGTCTTGAAGTCGAGGGCCGAGAAGCTGTCGTCGAACACGTAGATGTCCGGTCTCTTCACGAGGGCGCGGGCGATGGCGAGCCGCTGTCGCTGGCCGCCTGAGAGGTTGCTCCCACCTTGCTTGACAGGCGCTTCCAGCCCGTCCGACATGTCGGCCACGAACTCCTTCGCCTGAGCGATGGAGAGGGCGTGCCACAGGTCGGCATCTGAGGCGGCTTGAGACCCGAAACGGAGGTTGCTCGCGATCGTGCCCGTGAACAGGAACGCCTTCTGCGGCACGAACCCGATCTGGCTCCAGAGATCATCCCGATTCACCGCGCGGATGTCGTGGCCGTCGATCTCGATGCTGCCCCCGGTCACGTCGTAGAAACGGGGTATCAGGCTGATGAGCGTCGACTTGCCGCTCCCCGTGCTGCCGACGATGGCCGTTGTGCGCCCGGGTGCGACCGTGAACGATATGTCGCAAAGCACGGGGTTCTCCGCCCCCGGATACCCGAACTCCACACCCTTGAACTCGATGCGGCCGCGTCGCGCGCCGTCCGTGGCCACCAGCCGGAGCGGGGTCGCCGGGTCGCCGATGGACGGGGTCACCTCGAGCACCTGCTGGATTCGGTCGCCCGACGCCGACGCCCGCGGCACCATGGCCAGCATCATGGTGGCCATCATCACCGACATGAGGATCTGCATGACATACGCCAGGAACGCGGTGAGATTCCCGATGGGCATCTCACCGCTGTCCACGCGGAACGCACCGAAGTACATGATCGCCACGGTGGAGAGGTTGAAGATGCCGAACAGCGCAGGGAACATGAGCGCGAACAGCCGGGCGACCCGCAGGCCGGTGTCGGTGAGATCGAGGTTGGCCTCATCGAAGCGCTGCTCCTCGTACTCACCGCGGGCGAACGCGCGGATAACCCGCATGCCGGTAAGCACCTCGCGCGTCACCTGATTGATGCGATCGAGCTTCACCTGCATGGAGCGGAACAGGGGCACGGCCCGCACGATGATCAGACCCAGCACCACGCCCATCACCGGGATGATGACCACGAGCAGGGCGGACAAGGGCACGTCCTGACGCACGGCCATGACGATGCCCCCGAAACCCATCAACGGGGCCACGATCATCATCGTGAGTCCGATGGCCACCATCATCTGCACCTGTTGCACATCGTTGGTGCTTCGGGTGATGAGCGAGGGCGCGCCGAACTGGTTCACCTCGTTCTGCGAGAAGCTCTCCACCTTGCGGAAGAGGTCGCTGCGCAGGTCGCGCCCGAAGGACATGGCGACTTTGGAGCCCCAGTAGGCCAGCATCACGGACACGGCCACGAGCAGCACCGTCACCAGGAGCATGAACCCGCCCATCCGCAGGATGTAGCCGGTGTCGCCCTTGGCCACGCCGTCGTTGATGATCTTGGCGTTCAAGTCGGGCAGATACAGGTTGGCGAAGGTTTGTGCGAGAGCCAGCAAGACGACCAGCACGAGTGCCTTGCGATAGTCTCGAACGAGGACCGCCAAGAGTCGCATCATCGGGCCGGCTCCTCTCCGGACGCGGGCGCCGGGCGCGTGGCGAGCGCAGCTGGGGGCGCCTCCACCGGCGCAACTCCGGGCGCCGCGGACGCCTCCACCGGCGCAGCTCCGGGCGCCGCGGAAGCCGCAGACGCTTCGACCGGTGCCGTGTGCGGCGCCTCGGCGTCGCCCAGGAGGCGGGCGGAGTGATCTGACACCTCATCGAGCAGACGCCGGAGTTCGCGTCGGTCGGCTTCTGAGAGGACACCGATGGTCAGGTTGATATGGTCCGCCCACTTGGCGTGCAGTTCGCCTTCCCGCCGGCGACCGTCCGGCGTGAGGAACACACGGGTGAGACGCCGGTCACGTTCATCGGCGCGCCTCGCCACGGCTCCCGCCGTCTCCAAGGCCTGCAGCAGCTTGGTCACCCGGGGGCGCGACAGGTGGAGGACTTCCGCCAGGTCACGTTGGCTGATGCCGTCGTTCTCGACGAGGATTCGGAGGCAGAAAGCCTCCCCGTGGTGGCCGCCCTGCTGCGACAAGGTCTTCATCACCAGCTGGCGCTGAAGCTGGATCGCCCTTCTGAGTGCGTGGAACACCTGGGAGGTGAGCTCATCGACGCCTTCGAATTCCAGCGTCAGAGGAGGGGGGCTGCCGGTTGCGTCATGCACGATCTGCCACATCCTTCTCGGGGGCCGTCTCGGGGGACTGCCCGGGGCCGAATCGAAGCCGAATAGGGGGCCGACTTCTCAGGCGTTCGTTTCTCCCGAAACAGTTTCGCACGGAATCGTTTTTGCGACAAGGGGGCGCTCGGTGGAGCAGAGGATTGCTGGGGGCGGGAGGCGCCGCACTCGGGAGGCTCGCCAAACGCAACCCGGGCGAAGACGGGCCTCGGGTCAGTCCCCGTGTCGTGACGCCGACGGGTGGTGCGGTCGACTCACTTCGCGCCGCCTTCCAGCCGCTTCCTCAGATTCAGTACCTTCCAGGCCATCACGGGATCGATTGCCGCGCGCGCCGGCACATCTGGCCACGCGCCCAGCAGTAGCTCCGGTCGATACTCGGCGTTGTCGGCCAGCAGGGGGTCATGAATATGCGCTCGGGGTCGGAAACGGAGCTGAGTGGAGAAAGCCACCGAGTAGCCTCCTCGAGCATGACTTCGAACCGCGGTGTCTCATCCGCTCAAAGCATCGCGAAGAGTGGCTCTATGAAGCCAGGCGTCGGATGGTGGAAGCGCTCCAACGCGACCGCTGGGTCCTTCGCAAACGGGAAGGGATCCGCCGTGCACATCGCTCGAACCGCAAGCGCCCGCGCCAGCGGCTCCCACAGGAGGTGCGGCACCGAGACGGCCAAGCGATAGAGATCGTACAGATCCCGCGCCACAAGACGCTCCATCATGGCCTTGATCTTGCCGGCCGCAAGCTCCGGTAGCGGCAGAACCGGAAACGACACCGGCGGGTCTGCGAAGTCACAGGCTCGCTCCTCCGGCTCCAGCATCGGTACGTGAGCAAGGTAGGCAACGTCCACCTTCACGTGATCGCCGGGGTACTTCACCCGATATGTCTGACCGCTGTGCTCGTCGTTCGTGCTTTGCGTAACGTATCCGAGGGCTTCCAGCACCTCACGAAAGCGCGCGTCGACGTTCGGTCGCATGGCGCGCATCTCGTTCGCGTCCGTCGTTCCAACGAACATCAACGCTCGGCTTTGTCAACAACGGATGGAGTGAACCCAATCGGCAGAGTGAGAATCGGTCGCGTCATCCCCGGGCCCACTCGCGATACGAGTCATCTGCCGGAACATAGAGACGCCAGCGGGATACGAATCGGTGACGCTTCTCGCCAACCTCGGGCAGAAGCCGGTACGTTCCCCTACGGAGGGTTGCGCGCATCTGTTCGAGCACGCCGGCATCTGTGTACCACCTCTCCTCGAACATCTCGAGTACCCAACCGACACGGGCAGTCAGCGTCGGAGACCCCAGGAGCAGCGTGTAGTCAGCAACTCGTTCCGCCGAGATCGATGTGAACCCGCCAACGCTGCGCAGCAACTCCTCAAGCCCCCCGGCAAGACGCGGGTGGCGAAGACAATCAACTAGCGTACGTTCTTTGGTGGTCACCGGCACGATCGCCTGGCCCGCCCGTACACGTGTCACGAACCCGTCCAACACGGCGGGCGATCTTGACACCGGCGGCGCGACTCGATGGAATCGATGCCCGCGAACCTCGAAGTCACTCACCTTGCCGGCGGACGTGAAATACACGGTGCGCAGCGGCGTGTGGGCGACCCCATGCGCCTCGAGAGCCGTATGGTGACTGAGAACAGCGTCCTCCGCAACCTTGGTGGCCACTACGTACACGTTGGGAACCCGGTCTCGATACACACCCAGGTTCGACGCATAGAGGCCACGCCTAACGCGGTAGGCCGAACCCCGTCTCACAGCGTTCTGCAGGTTTGTGTAGCGCGTCCGCCGCGACACGGCCGGATCGACGATAGCCGCATACTCCTCTAGAGTGAAGACCTCGTGGTCCTCGAGAAAGCGACGCGTCGCGGATGGCTTGGTGTTCATGTATCACGCCCAATACATAGATTATTACGTACTACGTGATCATGATAACACCGGAGGCCGAGATGTGGGGCGCCGATATCATGCGGGACTCTCAGCTCACCGACGCCCTCGGACGCCCGCGTCAGGGGGTACGCGGGTGGCTACGCCGTCTCCGCCCCGGTATGCTCCCCGTCATGCACCCACGCAGAATGGGACGAACGTGACGACCACCTCGCGAACGTGACGACCGCCTCCGCCCCCCGCGCCTCCTCCCGCGTGGGCAAGCTGGCGGTCGCCGGCAGCGCACTCGCGCTGTTCTGGCCTGGGGCCTTCGCCTTCGGAATGCCGGGGGTCCTCGGGCCGCACTGGCAGGAAGCGTTTGGCGTGGGTCGCGGCGCGGTGGGAGCGATCATCTTCTTCATGCTCGCGGCTCTCGGCGTCTTCATGTTCCTGGTGGGCACCTGGCAAGAACGATTGGGGCCGAGGGCTATGCTCGCCATCGGCGCGGCGTTGGCCGGACTGGGCGTCGTGGCCTTGCCCTTCGCCTCGAGCATCTACCTGGTCTACGCATGGGCCTTCGTCAGCGGGGCGTCTTCGTGCTTCGTGATGATCCCGGCCCTGACCGTGGTGCAACGCTGGTATCCGAAGCGACGGGGGCTGGTGTCGGGCATAGTGAACCTGGTGTTCGGTTTGGCAGGCGCCATCATGTCGCCACTCTTCGCGGAGGCGCTGGGGGCGATGGGCTACCGGGCGATGTGCGTGGTCGCGGGGATCCTCGCCCTGGGATTCGGAGTGGCCCTATCCCGGCTGGTCTCCCTGCCCGCTGACGCCGACCTCGAGGAAGCCGTCGTCCCAGCCGGAGAAGAACCCATTTCCGAGCGCCGAATCGGGGTGGTCGATGGACGTGGCGCCCCCCTGGCCGTGCCCTCGCTCACGGTGGGCCAAAGCCTGCGCACCCGCAACTTCTGGCTCATCTGGACGGTGTGGGCGCTCCATGGCGCCGCCAGCGTGTCAATGGTGTCTCTGTCGGTGGACTTCGGCGTGTCCCGCGGATTCGAGTTCGAATCGGCCGTGGTGATCCTCACGGCGTTCAATGTGACCAACGGGCTCAGCCGCATCGTCACGGGCTACTTCTCAGATCGTATCCACCGGGTTCGTACGATGGGAGCCACGTTCCTCGCCGCCGGCCTCGCCTACTTCATGCTGCCTCATGTCGATTCGTTGGGAACGATCGCCGTGCTGGCTGCGATCGTGGGCTTCGGGTTCGGCACGCTCTTCGCGGTGTCGGCGCCTCTGGCGGTCGACTGCTTCGGGATCGGGCACTTCGGGGCGGTGTACGGCCTTGTCTTCACGGCGTACGGGTTCGTGGCGGGAGCCCTTGGACCCCTCCTTGCCGGAACGTTGGCGGACACCGGCGGCGGATACCCGTTGGTGTTCGGGTATCTCGGCGCGCTGTGCCTGACCTCGGCCATCCTCATCCAGTTCGTCCGACCCCCGAGCAGGCGCCCCCTGGTACTGGAAGGCCGGCCGGCTCTGCCAGCAGCATGACGAGAATCACTCCGGCGACCCGGTGTGCGCTTGGGCGCGACGCCGCCGTCCTCCAACACGTGGGCACCCTTCCCCGAGCCACGACGACACCACCATTCGAAAGATACGGATTTGTCATTGAGATGGCACTCGCAAGATGAAAGAGTAATCAGACAACAGACGACATAAGACCTCTGTAGGGGGCACTGAGCGATGGGGAATGCGATCGGCCGGGCCGTGGACGCGAGAGACGCGCTGGCCGAGATCGTCAGGGGCGAGCACGTGAGCGACGATCCCGCGACGCTGGCGGGGTTCACCCGCGACCACAGCGACGAGCTGCCCATCCCCCCGTGGTTCGTCGTACGACCCGGAGACGAATCCCAGGTGCGGGAGTTGGTGGGTTGGGCTAACGCCACGGGGACGCCCCTTGTACCCGTCAGTTCGGGGCCGCCACACTTCCGCGGGGACACCGTGCCCGGCAGACCCGGGGCGGTCGTGGTGGACCTCCGCCGCATGAAGGCCATACGGAGGATCGACCGCCGAAACAAGCTGGCCGTGATCGAACCCGGCGTCACGTACGCCCAGCTGCAGCCGGCACTGGCCGCCGAGGGACTGCGGGTGGTCACGCCGCTACGCCCGCGGGCGGGCAAGTCCGTGATCGCCGCCCTCCTGGAGCGCGAGCCGACCCTCGTGCCCCGCTACCACTACGCCTTCCCCGAGCCCCTGCGGAACTGCGGGGTCGTATGGGGGAACGGCGAAGCCACCTACACGGGCGAAGCCGGGTACGGACCACCTTCACTCGACGCGCAGTGGGCGGCGGGCATGCGCCAGGTGGACCCCAAGGGACCCGCGCAGACCGACTTCGTGCGCCTGCTCTCCGGAGCCCAGGGTACGCTCGGCATCGTGACCTGGGCCTCCGTGAAATGCACACTTCTTCCGGAGACGCGCAAGGTCGTCTTCGTGCCGGCCCACCGGCTGGAGCACCTGATCGGCGTCTGCGGGCGCCTGCAGCGGCTGCGGCTGGGCGAGGAGGTGCTCCTCGCCAGCGGGTCGCTGCTGGCCTCCCTGATGGCCCCGATGCGAGAGGCCGACCGCTCGGAGCTCCCGCCGTGGACCCTCGTCGTAGGGCTGGCGGGACGGGCCATGTTCCCAGAGGAGTGCCTGGCGGTGCAGGAGACCGACGTGCGAGAGGTGGTGGCCGACCTCGGCCGGGAGCACGGCCTCGAGGTGGCGGACGGTCTCCCCGGGATCGACTCAGATGGGATGCTCGAGATCCTCACCGGCGTCTCCGCCGAGCCCTACTGGCGACTCGCCGACAAGGGCGACTGCCGCGAGGTGTTCTTCAACGCCACCCTCGACAAGCTGCCGGATCTCGTCGCCGCGGCGCTGTGGCTGGCCGAAGAGAGCGGCTACCCCGCCGCCGACGTGGGCGTCTACATCCAGCCGCAGCAACAGGGCGTGGTGCATCACTGCGAGTTCACGCTGCCCTTCGACCCGGCCGACGCGGACGAGGCCGCCGCCGTGCGCGCCTTCCACACCACCGCCGTGGAGCGCCTCGCCCCCGCCGGCGCCTACTTCTCCAGACCGTACGGCCCGTGGGCCAACCCGGTGTATGCCCGTGACGGAGGTTCCACCGCGATGCTGCGGACGATCAAGGGTGTCTTCGACCCCAATAACGTGCTCAACCCAGGAAAGCTGTGTTTCCGATGAGAGCCGCGCTTCAAGTTTCGACGCCGGCCCCTTCCGCCGCCGCTCGGGGGAACGGGTTATGAAGGAGAAGACCGGATGGCGCTGATCGACTATCGGCCGGACGCGATGCGGTGCACCCGCTGCTCCTACTGCAAGTGGGTCCCGCTCGACCTGGTCAAAAGCTGGCGGTACGCCAAGGGCTGCCCCAGCGTGGAACACGGCCGCTTCCACTCGTATTCGGGCGGCGGTCGACTGATCACCTACCTCTCACTGCTCGACGGGCGGAGCGAGGTCACCGACCGCGTGGTCGATATCGCGTTCAAGTGCCAGCTATGCGGCAACTGCGACGTCACCTGCAAGGTGTGCCGATACGACATGGAGCCGCTGGCGGCCCAGCACGAGTTCCGCTTCTGGCTGGTGGAGCAGGGGCGCGTCCCGACCCGCTACGAGAGCATCATCGACGGCTACCGGCGCCGCGGCACCATGGTCGGCGACCCGAACACCCTGGTCGGCGACCCGCAGAGCGACGGCCTGCGCTGGGCCCGTGACCTCCGAGTGAAGGACCTCAACACCGATCGGGGCGAAGTACTGCTCCACCCCGGCTGCCGTTTCTCGTACGACGGGGGTCTCGGGCCGGTGGCGCGCACCTCGTTGGAGATCCTCCAGGAGGCGGGGCTCGATGTAGGCGTGCTCGGCGCGGGCCGCTGCTGTGGGGGCCGCGTCTATCACATGGGCTACCGCGACGACTTCACCACGGCCGCCGAGGCCACCCTCGCCGCCTGGGAGGCGGCCGGGGTGAAGACAGTGGTGACCTTGTGCGCCGACTGCTACCACACCTTCAAGCGTCTCTACGCGGAACGGGGTTCGTCGGTGGAGGTGGTGCACATGGTCGAGATGGTCGCCCGGCTCCTCGCAGAAGGGCGGCTCGAGTTCACCGAGGAGGTGCCGCTCACGGTCACCTACCACGACCCGTGCCATCTCGGGCGCCAGGGCGAGCCCTATGTGCCCTGGGACGGTGTGGAGAAGAAGATCTTCGGCCAGGCGGTGGTCTACGACCCGCCGCGGCCCCGCTACAACGGTGCCCAAGGCATCTACGACGCACCGCGCGACGTGCTGCGAGCGATCCCCGGCCTGGAGCTGGTGGAGATGGAACGAAGCCGCGAAGCCGCGTGGTGCTGCGGAGCAGGTGGCGGCGTGCGCGAGGCCTTCCCCGAGTTCAACGCCTGGACCGCCGCCGAACGCGTGGAGGAGGCGCGAAGCACCGGCGCCGACGCCGTGGTGAGCGCGTGCCCCTGGTGCGAGCGCAACTTCCTCGACGCCCTGCGCGGACCCCGGGGAGGCGACGGCACCGGCGTGGCCGCGCCGTTCCAAGACTCCGGCGTGGCCGCAGCGCCTGCCGGGCGCGGAGTGGCCGCCCCCGGAGTGACCGCGGCGGCGGACGCCCCGTTCCAGGTGTTCGACGTGCTCGATCTCGTGCGCCAAGCACTCCCCAGAAAGGGGGCCTGACGACATGGGATTCACCCCCGAGGTATACAAGCTGTTCGAGGATATCGTCGGCCCGGAGAACGTCTCTGACGACCCGGCCGTGCTCGATTCGTACGCCTTCGAGGTGCTCGCCGACCTCGTGCGTCCCGAGCAGAGCCACTACATGCCCCGACCGGTCGCCGTAGCGCTCCCCGGCACTACCGAAGAGGTGCAGGCCCTGGTGCGCGTGTGCAACGTGCACCGCATCAAGGTGAAACCGCTCTCGACAGGCTGGTATCACTTCGCGGCGCCCCAGAGCGACGAGCACGACACCCTCCAGCTCGACATGCGCCGCATGGACCGTATCCTCGAGATCGACGAGACCAACATGGTCGCCGTCATCGAGCCCTACGTGATCGCCGCCCAACTGCAGGCCGAGGTGATGAAGCTCGGGCTCAATATCAACGTCACGGGGGCGGGCGCCTCGTGCTCCATCCTGGCGAGCGCGTGTGCATACGCCGGGCAGGGGCCGATGGCCTACTGGATGGGCGGCAACGCCGAGAACCTGCTTGCCTTGGAGTGGGTCACGCCCACCGGAGACGTGGTGCGCACGGGGTCTCTGGGCTCCGGCGCCGGGTGGTTCGCCGCCGAAGGCCCCGGGCCGAGCGTGCGCGGCGTCTGTCGAGGCACCTTCGGGTCGCGGGGCGGCATGGGTGTCTACACGAAGTGCGCCATCAAGCTCTGCCATCGCCCGGGCACCACCGAGTGGAACGTGCACGGTACCACCCCGGCATACCGCCTGCCGGTGGACGACCTCTTCCGTGTCTACACCCTGGCCGTGCCGTCGTGGGACGCCTGGGCCGACCTCTACTACAAGATCTACGACAACGAGATCGGCTACATCTTCCACCGCCAGTTCAACCTGGCCGGAGCCAACCTGGCCCCGGCGTTCTGGCTCATGTACAACGACCACACCAAGACCCTCGGCGACGTCGAGTGGATGGCGCAGGACCCGGCCGTCAAGGAACTGACGGAGGAGATGCGCATCTCCTTCCAGTTCATCATGGCCGGCCGGAGCACGGGCGACATCGAGCTGCAGGACCGGGTCCTCGACGCGCTGCTGCAACAGGTGGGCGGCTGGAAGGTGGAGCGGTTCTGCGAGGACGACATGGCCGAGTTCACCAACATGTACCTGCAGCGGCTGGGTCACAAGCACATCAACTACGTGTGGGCCGGGGGGTACGTCGGCACCTGGATGCAGATCGGCACGCCCGACTGGGTGAAGAACTACATCCCCATCGCCTCGGCGGGACTTGAACGTGACGCCGCCGACGGCCTTCTGGTGCAGTGCGGCGGCGACGCCATGATGGGTTCGGGCAGCGGCTTCCCCGGCGGCGGCGTCACCGGTCTCGAGCAGTTCGTCTCCTACGACGCCAACGACCTCGAGTCCACCCGCGCCGCCGTCCGCCACATGGAAGACGCCGTGAAGGACGCCGCCTCGCACGGCCTGCCACCCGGAAAGGAGGGTCTCTACCTCGAACTCAGCAAGACTGACGAGCAGGTGCACGCGGAGTTGGCCGCCGCGAACCAACCGGCCATCTTCCGGTTCCAGCGCAAGATCAAGGACGCCATCGATCCGAACGACATAGGCGACCGGCTGTACGCCACGCTGCCGCCGGAGGGGTAGATTCCGCGGCGCGAGCAGGTCCCATCGCGGGGCCGCAGGCCGGTTCTGTCGGATACAATGAAGACGCTCACAAGCGGACCAACCGAATGGGGGTACGTCGATCATGAAGGTGAAAGCGGCGGTGCTAAGGGGGGTCAACGAGCCCTACCGGATCGAGGAACTCGAACTCGCGGATCCGAAGGAGCGCGAGGTCCTCGTCAAGTACGCCTACACCGGCTACTGCCACAGCGACCTCTCGATCAAACAAGGCGGCATCATCGAGACCATGCCGAAGGTGGTAGGCCACGAGTGCGCCGGCGTCGTGGAGGCCGTGGGCCCGGGCGTCACCAAGGCGAAGGTGGGCGACCACATCGTGTCCACGTGGATGGTGCCCTGCGGTCAGTGCTACACATGTCGGGAAGGCTTCGGCAACGTGTGCATGGGGAACTTCGAGAACTTCGCCGCCGGGGTACTACTCGACGGCACCAGCCGGTACACCGACAAGGACGGTAAGACCGTCCAGCACAACAGCTTCGTCTCCGGCTTCTCCAGCTACTCCGTGGTGCCCGAGGACGGTGTGATCCCCATCCGCAAGGACTTCCCTCTCGAGTACGCGGCTCTCATGGCCTGTTGTGTCCCCACGGGTTGGGGCACGGTCACCAACATCGCCAAGGTGAAGCCGGGAGATTCGGTGGCGGTGTGGGGCATGGGCGGCGTCGGGCTGAACATCCTGCGCGCGGCGAAGATGCGGCAGGCCAACCCGCTCATCGCGGTCGATATCCAGCCGGAACGTGAGGCGATCGCCCGTGAGTTCGGCGCCACCCACTTCATCTGCAACGACGGAACAGACCCGGTGCCGATCATCCAAAGCCTCACGCGCGGCGGAGCCGATGTGATCTTCGAGGCCATCGGCAGTCCTGGGGCCATCGTTCAGGCGTGGTGGGCTCTTGCTGCGGTCGGCAAGTTGGTGGTGGCCGGAGTGATGCGGCACGACGAGGCCGCCGAGTTGCCCCTACAACTCCTGCCGTTCCACCAGAAGTCCATCCTCGGCGGTCTCTACGGGTCGATCTCCACCCACAACGACATCCCCAAGTTGGTCGACCTCGCCATGACCGGCGAGATGAAGCTCGACAAGCTGGTGGCCGGCAAGTTCAAGCTGGAAGACATCAACGACATCGCCGAGAAGATGGCCAAGCGTCAGCTGACCGGGCGTTGGGTCTGCGAGTGGGACTGAGACCGAGCGGCCTCGTAGTCTGATCCGGGGGACACGGACGAGCGGCCCGGCAGTGCAGCCGGGCCGATGGCTCAGCCTCACTGACCCAGCATCGAGCGGAGCCGATCGCACGCCCAGGCCACGTAGTCGTCGCAGCGCTGGGAGATGGGGTCGGCCTTGAACTGATCGTACCCTTCCTTCGTGCTGATGTCGTGGCCCGTGAGGCCCCGGCAGGTAGCTGATCCGAACTGATCGCCGAAGTCCCGGATAAGCGTCTGCAACAATGCCTTCTCTCCCGCATCCACCGAGGGATGCTCCGAGGGAGCGAAGTAGTCGCGAATCCCGAGCGAAAGGACGACGCCCTCGACCGCTCCGCAGATCTCCCCCATACCGACCGAACCGCCACCCATGTAGCGGGCCAGGGTCACCGTCGCAGGATCAAGATCGAATCCGTGCGCGGCAAAGAGCACCACGGCCTGCGCACAGTTGAGGTGGGTCGCCGCCGAGTCGCGGAACCCGGCCATCGCGACCTCTTTGGCTTCGGTCCATCGGTCCGTCACATCGTCCTCCTTCGTGTTGTCGCCCGGCCGGTTCGTCCGCCGACATCGCCGGCCCCCGATCATACCTGAGCCGCACGCGATAGTATGCGTTGATGCCTGAGCCGCCCACCGACCCCGCCGCCGGCGCCCCGCGGTTCGTCGCCGCCGACGTGGCCGACCCTGCGGCCGGCACGGCGCCCCAGCCCCCGACGGCCGCCTCGGGTCCGGTCACGCGACCGCCCCTCTGGACCCGCGACTTCCTCCTGCTCCTGGGGATCACCGTCACCTTCTACACGGGGTTTCAGATTCTGCTCGCGTCCATGCCGCTGTACGTGGTCCACCTGGGAGGAACGGAGGCCTCGGCGGGCCTGGTAACCGGGCTGTTCACGCTGGCGGCCATGTTGGCTCGCCCACTCACGGGCTGGGCGCTCGACGCGTACGGCCGCCGGGCCGTCCTCCTGTTCGGCACCATCTTCTGCCTCGCTCTGATCGTCGCTCAGGACTGGGCGGCGACGCTCGGGGCCCTGATCGTCCTGCGCATGGTCAACGGCTTCGGCTTCGGCTTCGCAACGACCGCGGGAGGCGCACTCGCCGCCGACCTGGTGCCGCGTTCTCGGCTGGGAGAGGGCATGGGCTTGTACGCCCTGACCATGGGCATCCCGCTCGGCATAGCTCCACCGGTAGGTATCTGGTTGGCCGGCCGCGGGCAGTTCTCGGCTCTGTTCTGGCTTGCCACGTTGGTCACGGGGGTGTCACTGGTGCTGGCACTGATCATCCGAGTGCCCCGGCAGGCGGTCGTCCGCGCTGTGGGCGCGCGGGCGCACATCTTCTCGATGTTCGTGCGCAGCGCGGTGTTCCCCTCGGCCCTCATGTTCCTGCTCATCTCCAGCCTTGGCGTCATCCTTGCGCTGCTCGCCATCTTCGGTCGTGAGCGCGGCATCGCCAGTGTGGGAGCATGGTTCACGCTCTACGCCGTGATGCTGAGTCTCTCGCGCGTGGTCTCCGGCCGCGTGTCCGACCGCCTCGGCTACGCGCAGACGGCAGCGGTAGGCTTCGGGTTCGCCGTCGTCGGGCTGATGCTGATGGCCTCGGCCCACAGTTCCTGGGTGCTGCTCGCCTCGGCCGTGCTGTTCGGCATCGGCTACGGCGCAGCTCAGCCCAGCCTCCAGGCCATGTTGGTGGCTCGCACACCGCCGCACCGCATCGGCTCGGCCACTGCCTTCTTCTTCTTCGCCTACGATCTGGGCACGACCGTGGGGGCGGTGGGCGGTGGCTTCCTTGCCGGGGTGATCGGCCTGGGCAACGTCTTCGCGTTGGCGGCGGTGCCCCCATTCATCGCGCTGATACTCCTGGTGGCCCGCCTGGGTCGAGGGCGAGCCCCCGCCGGAGCGGGGGTGTAGCAGCCCCGCGTGGCGCGGGGCGCGGGTGGCGTGCGGGACGCGGGTGGCGCCGGTGGCGCCGCCGGGTGAGCCAATCCGATGGCACCGCTTCTCGGGGCGCCTAGCAGCCCTCTTCCATCTCGTCCTCCCGCAGCAGTCTTACGAAGAACGCCAACCCCGACCCGACCACCATGACCGTCCCGGCGACCACGATCCCCTGGGCGAACGTGTGGTTCTCGCCCATGTAGCCCAGGCCGAGGGGCAGGAGCCCACCTCCCAGGATGAAGGCGACCGGCGGAGCCAGAGCGGCGACCACGCTGCGCAGGTTGGGTTGGACGATCCGCGAGAGCGCCGAGAACGCCGGTGGGAAAAAACAGACGGCGAAAGCCGGCAACAAGAAGATACCGACGCGCAGCCAGACTCCGTCGCTCGCACCCACCAACACCGTGGCGGCACCGGTGAGCACAAGGGCCCCGAACATCGCCCACCGCTCCCCCACCCGGTCGGTGACCCACCCCGCCGCGAACACCACGGCCAGGGGTGGCAGGTTGGCCACGCCCAGGAGCGCGTTGGCGCCGGCGGTGGTCATGAGTTTCTCCTGGGTCAGGAACAGCGGGAGCATGGTGTACACACCCACCTGGGCACCCATGCCCAGCGCCATCAGGCCGATCATCAGCCAGAAGGATCGTGCGCGCAGGATGGGTCCGACCAGGCGCAGCCGGGGCGGATCACCGGGGAACTGCGCAAGACCGCGGAAGCGCAACAGGGCCACCCCCACCAGCGCGACGAAGACGCCGACTGCGATGAGGCTCACGCGCCAGGATACGAATGCCAGCAGCACGACGGCCACCAACGGCGCCGCCACCAAGCCCAGCGGCGGAGCCGCCTGTTGCACGGAAAGGGCCTTGCCCCAATCTCGCCGCTGCACCATGGCGGTGATGGTGGCCACCACGGAGGGCTGGTTGATGCCGGCCAACACCCCAAGCGCGAAGAATGCCGCCCCGAGCGACCACACCGACCCGGCCATCGCCGAAACCACCAAGACAATCGCCATCCCGAACATCGAGGTAAGGAAGGCTCCCCTGTGGTCGAACCGGGTGGATATCCTCCCCGCGGCGAGAGATCCGAGCAGACCCCCCAACGACCCGAGAAGAAACACCGACCCGGCCTGGCTCGCAGTGACACCGATGTCCTCCCCGATCACCGGCATGAGCGGAGAGAAGATGAAGCGGCCGAGGAAGGTGAGGAAGAACAGCAGTGTGACGAAGACGACGCTGCCCGCCACATGGCGAAAAGGTTCGGCGGTGGGGCAGGTGCGATCCATAGTTTGAATCTATCAGAGTGAAACACCGACCGTGGGGAGTTCGTAGAAAGACATGACGCAGCCGCCATGGCGGCTGCCCACGCTCGGGCGGCTACTCCCTCATCAGGAACGTGCCGCCCCTCGCGCGTGTCGCGCAAGTCATGTTAGAACGAAGGAGACATTCTCATGGAAGCTCAGTCAGAACCGTACCCAGCCCGCCTCAACGTCGACTACCCCGAGAAGCTCGACCGGTTGACCTCGTTCTTCCGCCTGATCTGGGTCATCCCGATCGCCATCATCTGGTCACTGCTCTCGGCGACTTCTAGTTCCACCGCGACCGTGATGAGAGAGACCGGCGAGACGGTGTCTCGGGCTACGGACACAGGTGGAGGGATCGCCGCCGGCCTCTTCGCAGCGACACTACTCATGATCCTGTTCCGGCAGAGATACCCGCGCTGGTGGTTCGACTTCGCGCGGGAGCTAACCCGTTTTGGGGCGCGGGTAGGAGCCTATGCGGCCCTCCTCACCGATCAGTATCCGTCGACCGTCGAAGAGCAGTCGGTGCATCTCGAGATCGACTACCCCGACGTGGAGCGAGACCTCAACCGCTGGATGCCGCTGGTGAAATGGCTGCTGGCCATCCCGCACTACATCGTGCTCATCGTGCTCGGGGTGATCGCCGTCTTCGCGATCATCATCGCCTGGTTCGCCATCCTCTTCACCGGCCGCTACCCACGGGCGCTCTTCGACTACGTGGTCGGGGTGGGCAGATGGGGACTACGGGTGCAGGCGTACGTGAGCTTGCTCGTCACGGACCGGTATCCGCCGTTCAGTCTTAGCTGAACCGGCGACCGATCGTCGGCCGGCGAAAGGGACCCTCACAGCCGGCGGCAGCGTCTCCGGGTTCTCGATGGGGGCCTCCGTCGCGGGGCCTTGACGTTCGACCCGCTTGGCGGGCCCGTTCCAGTCGTATTGCTCAACACCGTCGAATGTCTTCAGGCAAGCGCCGAGCAATCTCGTCGTGGGCGTTGCGCGCCAGCGACACGCACGCGGCGGCGGTTTCCGCCGGGACAGGCGCGTGTTCCCCGGGATAGCGATACTCCACGCCATATGGCGTGAGCTCAGTGACATCAGCGAGGGCCTCCGCGAGCGGTGCATCGCCGACGGCGACGAGATCGAGGAGACGCTCGAGGTCGTGCGTCTTCGGGAACTCCACCTGACGCGCGACCAGCAGCGCCTTGAGCGACTTCTCCGCAGCCTGCTGCGCATGAAACGCAATAGCCTCAGAGAAGACGGCGCCCCGACCCAGGAGTTGCTCGCACACGAGCAAGTCGGTCGCGGCCTTTGCCAACCAGTCGCGGGCTAGTTCGTGGGCCACCTCTTCAGGCGGCTTCATAGATCACTCTGCCGTACTTGTTGGCCGGATACGCGATTCCGCCGACCACGTCCTTGGTCTCCTCGAAACGATCAGTGCGCATGACGATGACATCGAAGGACATGGCCACACCACGCAACGCACGCCGCAGCCGAACGCTCTCCAGGCGTGCGTCGTCCACCTCGTCCAGCAAGATGAGAAGGTCTATGTCGCTGTCCGCGGTGGCGGCTTCGGTAGCGGCGGAACCGAAGATGATCACGCGTGCCGGCTGCGCCACCGTGGTGAGGCGGGCGACGATCGTTTCGAGAAGCTCTGACTTGTCATCCATATCTCGAATCATACCTTGGCCTGCGGAGAAGGTGGGTACAAGACGGGATGATGTCACCGACCTTGTGCGGCGGGAAGATTAAGGTGGCTGCGGGTGCAGGCGTACGTGAGCTTGCTCGTCACGGACCGGTATCCGCCGTTCAGTCTCGACTGAACCCCCGGTCCGCGATCTCCGCGCGGGCGCCTACCCCTGACCCTGCTTCTTCTCGATCCTGGCCCAGGCGTCCTTCAACGTGACGGTGCGGTTGAAGACGGGGGCGCCAGGGCGGGAGCCTTCCGAGTCGGCGCAGAAGTAGCCGAGCCGCTCGAACTGCACCGGAGCACCGGGCACGACCTCGGCCAGCGACGGCTCGAGCTTGCAGCCGGTCAGGGTCTCCAATGAGGTCTGATCGAGGCTCTGGACGAAGTCCTGCCCCTCTGGCACATCCTCGGGTTCCTCAACGGTGAAGAGCGGGCCGTAGAGGCGCACCTCGGCCTCGACTGCGTGGTCCGCCGACACCCAGTGGACGGTGGCCTTGACCTTGCGGCCCTCAGGGTTCATGCCGCTGCGGGTAGCCGGATCGTAGGTAGCCCGCACTTCGATCACGTCACCGGTCGCCGGGTCCTTGACGACGTCGGTGCACTTGATCACGTACGCGTAGCGAAGACGCACTTCCTTCCCGGGGCTCAGCCGGAAGTACTTGGGGGGCGGCACCTCGCGGAAGTCGTCCTGCTCGATGTAGATGACGCGGGAGAACGGCACCCGGCGGGTGCCCATCGTGGCATCCTCGGGGTTGTTGACGGCCTCCATCTCCTCTACGTGGCCCTCGGGGTAGTTCTCGATCACCACCCTGAGCGGGCGCAGTACCGCCATGGCGCGCGGAGCGCGGGGGTTGAGGTCCTCGCGCACGCAGTGCTCAAGCAGCTGCACCTGCACCATGTTGTCGCTCTTGGCCACCCTGATGCGGTCGCAGAAGTCACGGATGGCCTCAGCGGGGTAGCCGCGCCGTCGCATCCCTGAGATGGTGGGCATGCGTGGGTCGTCCCAGCCGCCCACGTGCCCTTCCTGCACGAGCCTGAGCAGCTTGCGCTTGCTCATCACGGTGTAGGTCATGTTCAGACGCGCGAACTCGCGCTGGCGGGGGTGCGCCCGGGGTAGATCGAGAGCCTCGAGGATCCACTCGTACAGCGGCCGGTGCACCTCGAATTCGAGCGTGCAGAGGCTGTGAGTGATGCCCTCGATGTAGTCGCTCAAGCCATGCGCGAAGTCGTACATGGGGTAGATGCACCACTGGTCACCCGTGTGGTGGTGCGAGGCGTGGCGGATGCGGTAGAGCACCGGGTCACGCAGCCAGACGTTCGGAGCGCTCATGTCGATCCTCGCGCGCAGCGTGCGGGCGGCGTCCGGGAACTCGCCGGCGCGCATGCGTTCGAACAGATCGAGGCTCTCGGCGACGGTGCGGTCCCGGTAGACGCTCTCTTGCCCCGGCCGGTGAGGCGCGCCGCGCATCTCATCCACTTCCGCGGGCGTGTGGTCGCAGACGTAGGCCTTGCCCTTGCGGACCAGCTCGAGCGCGTACTCGTAGAGCGGCTCGAAGTAGTCCGAGGCGTAGAACGGCTCCAGTGCTTCTCCCTGACCCTGCGCGTCGCTGCCGCCCGGCGACTCCCGCGATCCCGGCGCCCCGTCGTCATCCGGCGCCGACATGACCGGAGCCAGGTAGTAGTCCTCCCGACCCCCCAGGTCGCGCTTCTCCGGTAGGCGACCGACCGGCTTCATACCAAGACAGTGGTCCGCCCAGCCGGCGATGAGCCACTTCACGTCGGCCGTGATGGAGTCGACGTACTCCACGTCCTCTTTGGTGGGATTCGTGTCGTCCATGCGTAGGTTGCACTGCCCGCCGAACTGACGAGCGATGCCGAAGTTCAGGCAGACAGCCTTGGCGTGCCCGATGTGAAGGTAGCCGTTGGGCTCGGGCGGGAAGCGCGTCACGACGCCGCTGATGCGACCGGCGGCCAGGTCCTCTTGGACCATCTCCCGCAGGAAGTCCTGGTGCCCTTGCGGCACCTGGTCGGCGCCAGTCGGCGCGAGCTGGTCGGCGCCGGCCGGCATCGGATGGTCGACGCTCGCCGTCGTGGGCCGGTCCTCGTTCACGTTCGGGTCGGTCATGATGCTCCTGCTGTGCGGGTCGTCGCTGCTTGTCGCGGTCGTCGGCTTGCGTCGCCCCAGAGTGTCAAGGGTCGGAGTTCTTCTTCTCACAATGCCCGGGTCGGGTCAAGGTCAGCGCAGTACGCACCAGTCCGAATACACCCGTCTCGCGGACCGGCTCTCGTGTCATACTAGTCTTATGGGCCAGGATCTGCGACACGAGTTGGAAGCGCTTGCAGATGAGTATGGACTACTCGCGCTGTACGTGTTCGGGAGCCGAGCGGCCGAGATCGCCGAGCGCGCGGCCGGCGGCATGGTCGCCCGGACACACTCCGGGTCCGACGTCGATATCGGCGTCCAGCCGCAGCGGGACCGCCTTCTCACTGCCGAAGACCGGGTCCACATAGTACATCGGCTGGAAGCCCTCCTTGGTGCCGACCGGGTCGACCTCGTCATACTTCCCGAAGCCAACGCATTCCTCGCCGCCGACGTGGTGCGTGGCGAACTGCTGCTGGCCACCGATCTGGACGCAGAGGCCGAGCTCCAGCTCTACCACCTCCGCCGGGCGGCGGACCTGGCGCCGCTTCTCCGCGAGCAGTGGCGCGAGACCGTGGGAAGCGGATCATGACGCCGTCGAAAGTCCGAATGGCCACCGTGGTGCAGAAGTCGAACCTCATAGACGCCATGCTGCGCGGACTGAACGCCTTGCCCATGACCGATCTCGAGGCATTCCGCAGTGACCCCCGCGACGCGGCGGCAGCGGAATCGTACCTTCGCCGGGCGCTTGAGGCGCTGCTCGACCTTGGACGCCACATCCTGGCAAAGGCGCTCGCCGAGCGGACGCTGGAGTACAAGCAGATCGCCGTGGCTCTGCGACGCACCGGTGTCTTGGACGAGGCCTGCAGCGATATCCTGGTCGATATGGCCGGCTACCGGAATCGCCTCACGCACTTCTACGACGAGGTGACCACAGCCGAGCTGTTCGACATCTGTGTTCATCGCACCGACGACATCCGCGGGGTGCGCGATGCGATGCTGGACTGGTTGCGTCAGCACCCGGAACTCGTGGAGGGTGAACTCTGACACGCGGCCGCGCCGGGGACGCCCGCCCGATCACCCGGAAGGGGCGTCCTCCGGGTTCGTGAAGACATGCACGGTGGTCCCGCATGCAGTGCAGACCCGGGAGTAATCGCGCCCGCGCTTGCTGATGCGGGCCTCGGCTCCGCAGGCCGTGCAGTGCCACCCGGCCGGCGTGTTGCCGTCGCACCGCAGGCAGCGGTAGAAGTACGGGCGACTGGTACGCGCGTAGCGCATGTACACCTCGGTGCTGCCGCAATGTCGACAGTGGCGCTCCTGTCCGGCGGCAACGGTATCCCCACGGGCGGGCTGCGCGGCGGGGGTATTCGGCGGTGCGGACGCGGGCACGGGTGACCGATCCGCCGCCGTCGCCGGGGGCGGGGTCTGCCGCGTGGGTGACGGAGCCTCCCGAACAGGCGACGAGCCGCGCGGCGCAAGTGCCGCCGGGGCGCCCCCGACAACACCGCCTACCGGTCGCCCATTCGTCTTGGGCGTGTGACCGGACAACAGGAACTGCACCACCCGGCCCATCTCGACGGCCGAAAGCCAAATATCGCCGTCGTTGTTCAAGAGGTTCAGCGACCGGTGTCCACGTTTGTGGCGCACTACGACCCGCTTGATCTCGTCGGGCACCTGATCCGCCTTGCGTAACTCGGGCACTTCGGAATCGCGGGTGATCCGTCCCCGGTCGGAGATGGCCACGAAGACATCGATGGGCCAATATCGGTTGAAGTACATCTGCAGTGTCCCCATCAGCGCGCGGTCCCGAAGCCGTTCCGAATTGGCGCGGAGCATCGCCCGGAGCAGAGCCTCCTGGCGACGTGCCTGCAGCACCGGCGACGGCATGCCCTCGTGACGCGAACCAGTCTTCCGTGTCCATTCGCCGTGCTCGTTCACCACCACTTCCCCGCTGACGCTCTTGCTCTCGACGATCACCATGCCTCCGTGATGGAGCACCAAGTGATCGATCTGCGCAACCTCGCGCTCGTGCTCGAGCCTCAGATCGTTGAAGACGAACACGTCGGGGTCGTCCTTGAACGCTCGGCGAAGGTAGAAGGCCATCGTCTGCTCGGTGGCGAGACCGGCTGCGTTGAGGGGGTCGGTGGGTCGGTCGGTATCAGGCACCTTTGCGATCATGCGGGAATCATCGGTAGGAACCGGACCGGTCTTGAGTGCGGGAAGCAGATCGCCGCCTCCATCCAGCACGCGGTTTGGAGCCGAATCGAACCCGGGCGCGGTGCAGGCCCGAATGCCGATAGCCGACGTCGATCGCCGCCGGTAGCATCCGCGCGGAGTGCAAGATCTGGGAAACCGCGATGCGCTACGACGGCCTGATAGAATCAACGAAGGACGGTGCGGATGCCAACGGTGTTGCGAACGGGGCCGTATAGGTTCTTCTTCTTCAGCAACGAGGGCACGGAGCCGCCACACGTCCACGTGGAGTCGAGTGGCGGCTACGCGAAGCTGTGGCTCGACGTGGCTGAGCTGGTTGAGGTCATCGGCTACGGCGCGTCTGACATCCGCCGTATCCGGCTGACGGTGATCGAGCACCGGCGTCTCTTGATGGGGAGGTGGCATGAGCACTTCGGTTCATCCTAGACCGAAGATCGCCGCGCAGGCGATGCGAGTGTGGTTCGACGAGCACATGCTTCATGTGGAGCTCCGTGACGGGCGCGAGATCGCCGTTCCCCTCGATTGGTTTCCCAACCTCCGTGATGCGTCGCCGTCGCAAAGGGACGCGTGGCGACTGATCGGCGGAGGGGTGGGCATCAGCTGGGAAGAACTGGACGAAGACCTCTCGGTGGCACGACTGTTGACCACCTGAAAGGTAGGTGCCCGCCTGGCTTGAGTGGGGACGAAACGGTTACGAGATGCGCGAAACTGCTACGCGACACGCAGTACCGCGCAGAACGCTTACGTCACCCTATGGGTCGGGGGAAGTCAGCGACCATACATACGCGGGCTCGGCCACGACGCCGGCAGGCGTCTCCGCCGGCAGCCAGTCGCGTGTCAGGGTGAGCAGGGTAGCAGGTCACATCGCTCCCGCTTCGCCCGCCTTGCCCGCTCGGGGACACACTCCTTCCCTCGCGAAACAAGCCGGCGGTGTCAATGGGCGCCACATCCCTCCGTTTGTCATCGCTCCGGCTGGGGCTGTAGGATTGACCACGGTTGTGTGAGGGAGACGTTCCGGATTCGGTTGAGTGAACAAGGAGGCGGTCGTCTTGGAGAATAGCCAGACGCTCGAGGGGGCGCTGTCGGAGATAGAGAGACGGACCGGGGTGGCTGCGGCCTCGGCGAAGAAGTACCTCAACGCCGTGCTCAGCGCCAAGAAGGCGAGTGCTCACGGCGACCTTGCGGGCATGAAGAAGGCCTTGAGCGATGCACGCGAGACCCTCCAGCTTGCCCGCGCCGAGTTCGAGAGCGCGGCAACGGCGTGGCCCTTCGACGACGCGGGCGAACTCGAGCACTTCGAATCCGGTGCCTTCGGCCGCGAACTCATCGCCGCGGCGGAATCCCTCGGCCTGACCGTCACCGAGGAGGAGGGCCAGTTCATGTGCTATCCGTCCGTGGTCAGGCTGGACCCGGCGAGGCGCGTGGTGACCATCGATAAGAAACCGCATCGGTTCGTCCGGCCCTCTGTCCTGGCCGCCCATCTGCGGGCTCAGCAAACCAGGAGCGTGCGCTTCAGGCCGGGTCCGTTCCTCGAGGCGCTCTTCGCAGCGTGGAACTACGCCCGCCACGCCGACACGAAGGGCCGAGGGCCCGCGGTGGACGTGTCCGTGGACCGCATCTACGCGGTGCTCACGGTGGCCCCAGGCAGCAAGAAGGAGTACTCACGTCAGGAGTTCGGAAGGGACCTCTTCCTTCTCGAGGGTAGTGAGGACGTCAAGACGAAGAGCGGGGCCGAGGTCCACTTCTCCCGCTCCACCGGCGCCAAGGCGGGAAGGGGCATAACGATCGTCAAGGAGAACGGCGAGCGAGTGGTCTACTCCTCGGTCTCCTTCAGGGAGCCCCGCCATGACGCCTAGGATCCCGGTGGGCGAATACGCCCGATTCCTCCGCTCCGAATATCTGGAGTCCTTCGTCGCTTCCGGGGGATCGGCGGTCAAGGTGGCGGTGGTGCCCGATGCCGCCACGGCCGATGCCCTCGCCCAAGCCGTACGGGCCGACGCCGACTCCTTGGGATACGCGACAGTCGCCGTGGATTCGGCGTTCACCCGTGTCAACCTCATCCAACAGATCTTCTTCGCCGCGGCGGGCGGACTCGACTGGGCGGCCCACGCCCGCACGGTGGTCGAGTCACTGGTCGAAGAGGTGTACGGGCCGGAGGCTCGTAACACACGCACCCTCGATGACGTCGCCGAGACAACGGGCATCGACCGCACACTCGTGCGCACCCGCATGGACGAGGCCCTCACCAAACGGGTCATACGCAACTACACGCTCGCCAAGGACTTCCGGCTGGCGATGGTGCAGCTTTGCCTCTCCGAGTTCCAGCCCGAGCTCTACACCGAAGCCGGGTGCTCCGCGATCCTCGAGTGGTTGCGCGGGGAGCTGCGGCTCATATCCGCGCTGAAGGACCGGCTCATCTTCCAGAAGATCACACGCCACAACGCCCGGCCGATGCTGGCGTCCACCGCGCGCTGGCTCCACCAGGCAGGCCTGCCGGGCCTGCTGATCGTGCTCGATGCCCGACAGCTCGCGGTGGCGCGCCCGGCGGCCGGCGACGAAGGATCGCTCCACTACACGCCCGCCGCCCTCATGGACGCGTACGAGGTGCTCAGGCAGTTCATCGACGCCACCGACGAGATGGAGCACCTCATGCTGCTCGTCGTCGCTCCCAGCGACCTCCTGGACGAGGACAACAAGCGAGGTATCGCGAGCTATCACGCGCTTCGCAATCGCATATGGGACGACGTCCGTGACCGGGAACGGGCCAACCCGTGCGCTCCCATGGTGCACGTCGTGTCTGATGAGGGGAGCGACTGATGGGAAGCTCACTGTTGGGAGGCTCACTGATGGAGAACTCCCTCCACGCACGCCGGGCGGTCGAAGCTCTCAGAGCCGGCGTGCCGAACCGGGACGCCGTCCGGGTGCTCGGCTTTGCGGACGACTCTCTGGCGGGCACATTCGACGACCGGCTCGACCGGCTCGCGGGGGACCACGCCCTGTCGCAGCAGCCGATGGGTCTCCTGCTGGCGGCCGAGTTCGGAGGCGGGAAGTCACACGCCCTGGAATACTTCCGGCACCGTGCGCTGGAACGAAACGTGGCCGTGAGCAAGGTGGTGATCTCCAAAGAGACCCAGTTGTTCGACCCGGCCCGCCTGTTCCGCGCCGCCATCGACAGTCTCGAGGTGGAGGACCGCACCGGCGACGCCCTCGCCGACATCGCGGTCACGCGCCTGAACAGCGGCCCTCTGCGCCCCCGGTTCGACGAGTTCGCGCTGTGGCTCCGAACGAGTGGACTGAATTCCCGCTTCGCGGCCACCGTCGCGCTGTTCGAGCACGCCCAGGCGAACAACGAGGTGCAGGATCGGCTGATACGGTTCTGGGCCGGCGGCGCTCTTTTGGTAACGACCCTCAAGAAGGACCTGCGCTCGTGCGGCATGGCCGGCATCTATCCCTTGGAGAAGATCGCCGCTCGGAATCTGGCCCGCGAGCGCTTCCGCTTCATCGCGCGCCTGCTGTGGGCCGCCGGGTACGACGGGTGGGTCATACTACTCGACGAGCTCGAACTGATGGGACGCTACAGCGTCCTCCAGCGGGGCCGTTCCTACGGGGAGCTCGCCCGCCTGCTGGGTCTGGCCGCGGAGGAGTCGATCCCGGGCCTGCTGGCGGTGGGGGCTGTGACCCCCGACTACGAGTCCGCGGTACTGGTGGGCAAGGATGACTTGAACCAGATAGGCTTCCGCTTCCGGGCCCGGGCCGACTACGAGAGCGAGCTCACCGCCGCGCTTTCCGAGCTGACGATGGACGCCGTCCGCAAAGACCTCATCATGCTTCGCAGGCCCGATCTCTCCACCCTGCAGAGCACGGCCGCCCGCCTGGCCGATGTGTACGAGCGCGCATACGACCGAGCGCCCGACGCCGGCGAGGTGACGTACAACAGCGACTGGCAAATGCGGGAGTACGTGCGGTCCTGGATCACGAAGTGGGACCTGAATCGTCTGGACCCCGACTACGAGGTGGAGACGGTGGTCACGCCGATCGCCACCGACTACACTGAGAACACGGTCCTCGAGCGACCCTCGGAGAACGACGAGGAGTAGAGGGGGGCGTATGGCCATACCTTTCCGAGCGTCCGAATCCCCCGCCGACGGCCTGGCGGCGTTCCTGCGCGTCATCCCCTTCCCCGAGGGTAACGGCTACAACGGCGCCTTGTTCGTCATGAACGGCAACGGAGAGCCGGTGGAGTTCTGTTTCTCGAGTGTCGAGACGCCGCGCACCGCGCTGTGGAGGAAGAAGGACCTGGCGCGCCGGGCGACTGTGGAACTGGCCCGGTCGCTGATGCAGGCCTGCGCCGGCTCACCCGTGCTCATGCTGGCGCGCGCGGACGAGGTCGGCCCGGATGTGTTGTCGGGGTCGCTCGAGCTGAGCATCCCGGTCTGCCGTGTGGCGGGGTCGCTGGAGCTTTCCGCGGTAGCGACGGATGAGTACGAGGAGACACCGCCGGGTGGCGAACTCCATCTGTTCTGGTCCGTCGCGCCTCCCTCAGAGGGCGATGCGGCGCGCCGGCTGATCGACCGGCTCCTGGCCACCGGACTGGTCTCCGAGCCTTTCGACAGGGCCGAAGCCGGCCTCCGAGAGGTCCGGGCGGTGGAGGCCGAGCGGGAGTGAGTCGCTTCTCGCGCGGGCTCGGTCCGGCCCGGGCTCTGCGCACGCGGGTGCCGATGCCCAAGGCGCAGCCCGCGGTCCACGGCGCCGTCCGCGCACCTTCCCCCGGTGGAGTCTCCGTCGCCCCCCGGCCTCAGGTCGGCGTCGCCGTAGGGGTTTCGGTGTTCGCGGGCCCGACCGCGGGCCCGGCGGTCTCAGTGGCGCTGAGGGATCCGCCGAGTCGGAGGGTCACGGCCGCGGTGCGCAGACAGGGCGCATCGGGGGCCGGGTACCCGCGCGCCCTCGTCGCGGCCGGTGCAACCGGCGGCGCGGCGGAAGAGGCGCCTGGTGGCACGCCCGGGGGTGCCGAGACCGGCCCTTCCTTGCGAGACCGTCTCCGCGCGGTGCTGGCGCCGCCCCTCGTCGCGCTGCTGCCTCGCCCCGGATCGATACTCGAGTGGCCCGGCTCGCTCCGCCCCTTCCAGCTCGACGGAGTCGGGGTGCTGCTCACGCAGCCGGAGGTGCTTCTCGCCGACGACATGGGCCTGGGCAAGACGGTGCAGGCCATCGCGGCGCTCCGCATCCTGATCCATCGCAGCGAAGTGGAATCGGCGTTGGTGGTGGCGCCCGCCAGTCTGATCCACCAGTGGCGTCAGGAGCTCGGCCGCTGGGCGCCCGAACTGCGGGTGAGCACCGTCTCGGGCACACCGGAGCAGCGCCCCTTCGCCTGGTCTGTGCCCGCGCACGTCTTCCTGGTCACGTACGAGACACTCCGCTCCGATCTCGGCCCTCACCCAAGCTCGGGGCCGCGCCGCAGGACATGGGGCGTCGTTGTCCTCGACGAAGCCCAGAAGATCAAGAACCGCACGACCGGTGTGAGCACTTCCTGCAAGATGCTGCCCCGCCGACGCTCCTGGGCGCTCACCGGGACGCCCCTCGAGAACAAGGTGGACGATCTCGTCTCGATCCTCGAGTTCCTGCAGCCGAATCCCCACGGCGAGACGGTGGCGCCGCTCCATTACGACTCGGCGCTCGCCGACCGTCACCGCCGGCTGCAGCTTCGGCGGCGCAAGGCGGACGTCCTGGCGGAGCTCCCCCCCAAGACGGTGAACCGCGTGCTCCTGGACCTCCCCGACGAGCAGATGCGGAGCTACCGCCGCGCCGAGGAGGACGGGGTCGTGGAGCTGCGACGGCGGGGCGAAACGATCCGGCTCACCCACGTTCTGCAGCTGATCACCCGTCTCAAGCAGATCTGCAACTTCTGCCCGGAGACCGGCGTCTCGGCGAAACTCAACGACCTCCTTTCACGGCTCGAAGTGCTGTCCGAGGAGGATCACAAGGTCCTGGTCTTCTGCCAGTACACGGACGACGTGTTCGGGGTGCGGGCGATCGAACGTGGCGCCGGCCGCTACAACCCGCTCACCTTCACCGGCGACCTGTCCCAGGAGGAGCGGAGGGAGCGCATCGCCCGGTTCAAGAAAGACAACCGGCATCGTGCGCTCATTCTCTCCCTCCGAGCGGGCGGCCAGGGCCTGAACCTGCAGGAGGCGTCGTATGTGGTGCACTTCGACCGCTGGTGGAACCCGGCCACAGAGCGGCAGGCGGAAGACCGGAGCCATCGCATGGGCCAGACGATGCCGGTGACCGTGTACACCTACACCTGCGCCGGCACCATCGAGGAGCGCATCGCCGACCTCCTGCAGGAGAAGCAGAAGCTCTTCGACATCCTCATCGACGACGTGAGCCTCGAGCTCGACCGCCTGCTGACCGCGGAGGACCTCTTCGGCCTCTTCGGCCTCGTACCGCCGCCATCCACGGTGGACGCGGCCACCCGCGGCTCCCGGAACTTCGCGGAACTCACCGGCCGAGAGTTCGAAGAGCACGTGGCCCAGGTGTTCCGGCGCCTCGGCTTCTCTGTCCAGTTGACCCAAGCTTCGCGCGACCGCGGCGTGGACGTGATCGCCCGCCGCACGGATGTGGTGGGGATCGAGACCACGTTGTTCGTGCAGTGCAAGAACCACGCCGCTCCGGTGGGAGTGGAAACGGTGCGAGCCCTCATCGGCTCCGTGCCCGCGTCCGATCCCGGAGCGCGGGCGGTGTTGATCTGTCCCGCGGGCTTCTCCGCGGACGCGGCGGCTCTGGCCGCGGAGCGGGGCGTTCAGCTGGTCGGCGAGAAGGCGCTCCGCGCGTTGGCGTACCGGGGCGCCGGGGAGTCCCGCGACGTCGGCCCCTGAGGCCGGACCGCCGAGACTCGCGCTGCGGAAGTTCGACGCCCGGGCTTGCGAATGAGTGGGCTCCGGAAGGCCAAGCAGGTCGGCCCACGAACACCCGGCACGTGGTGCTAGACTCGCGCCCAGACCACACACGCACACCCAGCACGGGGGGCAGCTTCATGGAGATCAGGCTGACGGCCAACGGACAGGACGCACTCGCCACGAAGGTCTTCTTCTGCGACGAACCGGGGTTCGAGGTCGCCTCGGTGATCGTCATGGGTGCGACCGACGCCGTGCTCATCGACGCCCAGTGGACGCTGTCGAACGCCCACCCCGATCACTACTTCGGGGTCGGCACGATCGCCGAGGCCTTCCCCGAGGCCCGGGTGCTGGCGATGCCCGAGGACGCCGACATGATCAACCGGCAGTTCTTCGGCAAGGCGGAGATCTGGGAGGCGGTGATCGGCCCCCACAACGTCTGCCGGAAGACCGTCAAGGTGGAGGCCCTCCACGAGGACCACCTGGAACTCGAAGGCCATCGCCTCGAGATCCTGCCGAAGGTCATGGGCGACATGCGCTACAACAGTCTGGTGTGGATCCCGTCGATCAAGACCCTGTATGCGAGCGACGTGCTCTTCAACCAAGCGCACCCCTTCACGTGCGAGGTCACGGCCGAGGAGCGCCGGCAGTGGATCGCCGCGATCGACGCCATCGAGACCATGGGCGCCGAGGTGATCATCCCCGGCCACCAGAAGCCCGGCATGCAGTTCGACCGTAGTTCGCTCGACTTCACCAGGGCGTACCTCATCGCCACCGAGGAGGAGCTGGCGCGCACGGACGACGTCGCCGGCTTCTACTACGCGATGGCCGAACGGTTCCCAAGGGCCGATCTGCTCCACCTGAGCAACGAGATGAACGCGAACGTGTTCAAGGGGGGCAGGGACTGGCACTGGCGGGAGGAGGAGTAGGGTAGGCCTTCTACCCGGCCTCGCGCGGATAGGCGCCGAACTCGAGACCGGCCCTCACCATGGCCAGGTAATTCTCACTCCGAATGCCCGGGTGCAATGAGTTGGATGAGGCCAGGACAAACCCGCCACCGGGCGCCGCTATCTCGAGAGTCCGCCGCACCACCCGCTCCACCTCTTCCTCGTCGGCGAAGCACAGGAGATCTCGACAGTCGATGTTGCCGATGAGGCTGATGCGGTCACCGAGAGTGCGCTTGGCCTCGCCGATGTCCATACACTGCGGCTGGATCGGGTTGTATCCGTCGAACCCCATCTCCACGACGTCCTCCATGAACGGCCACATGACGCCGTCGCTGTGCTTGACGATCGGAAGCCCGCACTCGTGGGCGACCGCCACGACCTCCTCGTAGGACGGCCGCACATAGCGCCGGAAATGGTCGAGAGAGAAGAAGGTGGTGAGCTCGCCGGCCAGGTCGCCGGCCATCATGAGCACGTCGGCCCCCGCTTCGGCCGCTCCCCTGATGGTGGCGGCCGTCACCTCAGTGGCCTCCCGAGCCAACGCATGGACGAGCTCGGGCCGCTTCACGTAGTCCACCAGGAGCTTCTGCATGCCGCCCCGAGCCAGCCACGAGAGCTTGAAGGTGTCGAGGAAGTAGAAGACCAGGGGGCGGTCAGGCCCCAGGAGGCCCCGAACGAACCGAACGGATTCGAAATCATCCGCCGTAATGCGCGAGGCCATGGCGAGGCCGGGAACGTCACCCAGTCCGGTGACCGGTCCCTCGGCAAGAACCGGCTCCCCGTGTTCGTTCAAGCGGTACAGGTTGCCGTAGCGGTCGCGCACCATGCCCGGACCGACCTCCACGAACCCCGGAGGCATGACCACACCGAACCCGTCGATGCCGAGAGCCAAGGCCAAACGGACGGCCAGCTCCTCGCGTGGGAAGGGCGACTCCCGTCCAGGAACATCTACGCCCGCCATATCGGCCAGTCTGACCATCGGCTCCCAATCGATGACGTCCATGATGGGCACCCGGTCGGGAATGCCACCCCTCAGCGCGGTTACCAGACGCTCTCTGGCAGTCATGCGGCCGGCAACGGGCTGAGGCAGACGTGGCTCGGGCGCCACCTTCGACGATCCGCGCACCACCTCCGCCTCCTCGGGCCGCTGCGCCACCGCGGTCGGACCCGAGGCCTCAATGAGACGAGCCGCCTCAGCCACGGCCGCCACGCAGTCCTCGGCGTAGCCGTCGGCACCGACGGACACCGCCAGAGATTCGGTCACCGGCGCGCCGCCCACCAGCACGCGCACCTGCTCCCGCGCTCCGGCATCACTCAATCCGGTGATGACCTTCCGGAACTCCCCGATCGTGTTCGACAGCAGTGTGGAGAGCGCCACGATCCCAGTCTGCCCCTCTCGAGCGGCTTGGAGAAACCGAGCGGCGTCGACGTCCACGCCCAAGTCGACGACCTCGAAGCCGTGGCCGCGCAGGAGGAGCGTGACGAGGTTCTTTCCGATATCGTGGAGATCGCCGGCGACGGTGCCGATCACCACCCGACCCCGCGTCGGCGCCGATTCTGCCAGCAGCCTCGGCTCGAGCAGAGCGGCCGCCTCAGTGAAGACCTCGCCGGCAATGAGGACTTCAGGCAAGAACACCTGCCCGGCGGCGAAGCGCTCGCCCAGCGACCGGAACCCGGCGACGAGGCCGTCGTTCAGCAACTCCTGGGCCGAGATCCCCTTCTCAAGAGCCTCGCGGACCAGATCGAGCGTCTGGTCGCCATCCCCCGCCTCCATGAAGTCCGCGACGGCGCGCAGCGTGGTTTCGTGTCCCATCGGATTCCCCTCTGCGTCGGTTCGACTCATACTCCAAGCACCGTCACGGCGCACGCCACACCGTCCAGCGCCGCCACCCCGCCGCCAAGTGTGTGGGCGACCCCGATCCGCGCGCCCTCCACCTGACGACGTCCCGCTTCGCCGCGCAGTTGGTGCGCAAGCTCCACGATCTGCGCCACACCCGTCGCTCCGACCGGGTGCCCCTTGGACAGGAGCCCCCCACTCGGGTTGACGGGGATGCGCCCGCCCAGCTCGGTCTCCCCTGTCTCGACCAGAGCGCCGCTCCGACCACGCTCGCAGAATCCCAAAGCCTCGCAGGCGACCATCTCTCCGATGGTGAAGGCATCATGTACTTCGGCCACGCACACATCCTCGGGCGAGATGTCGGCCTGCTCGTACGCCGCGCGCGCGGCGCGCGCGGCTATCTCCGAATACGACATGTCCCGCACGCGGCGCAACGATGTCCCCGATGCCAGGCCCGTCCCGCGGATCCAAACCGGCCGGGTCGCACTATCGTGGATCAAGTCCTCCGCCACCAGCAAGACCGCGGCGGCCCCGTCGCTGTTCGCGCAGCATTGGTAGAGCGTCAGCGGGTCCGCGATCATGCGCGACGTCAATACTTCTTCGACGCTGAACTCGGTCCGGTACTGGGCCTTCGGGTTCAGGACGCCGTGCTTGTGGTTCTTGACCGATACGAGGGCGAGTTGCTCCCGGGTCGTACCGTGCTCCGCCATGTGGCGCTGCGCTATGAACGCGTAGCTGGCGGGCATCGTCAGGCCAAGTCTGGTCTCCGACTCGTGACCCCGATCAAGCGTGATGACGCCGTCGAACCGATCGGACAGCTTCTCCACACCGAAGACGAGCACGACGTCGTGCATGCCGGCCGCAACCCGGAGCCAACCCTCGTGAAGCGCAACCGACCCACTGGCGCAGGCGGCTTCCACGTTGACCACCGGGAGTCCTCCGATATCGAGATCCGCCAGTACCCGCTGACCGACCGCCCCGCCACCCAGCGCGTTCCCGCAGTAGGCCGCGCCGATGCGGTCCTGTTCGAGGCCGGCGTCGTGGAGGGCGGCCAGGATCGCCTCTCTCCCCAGCTCTTCGAGCGAACGCTCCGGCTGCTTGCCGAAGAGCGTCATGCCCACACCGGTGACCGCTACGCGCCTCACGCGTCGCCATCCTTTCGGGGACGCTCGAAGAACAAGCCTTCGGGCTTGAAGACGGGCACGACACACCTGCCGATCTCGGCATCGGCCACAGCTAGCCGCCCGAACGCCCGCGCGCCCGGCTCGAAATCCACGTAGCCGAGGGCATAGGGAGTCGGCACACCTGGGGTGCCCACGTGCACGACAGTGCAGGTATACACGGTCCCTTCCGTGTCGATCCAGACGAGCTCGTCGGAATCACAGCGGTCGCATACCCCTCCACCACCGTCCGACGGATACTCCAGATGCCCACAGGAAGGGCAGTACGCCGCCGGGGCTCCAGTCGATCGCCCGTCGGAGCCCGTCACGCGGTTTGCCTCTCTTGATCCCGCACCCGGCGCACCAGGTCGCGGTCACGCTTCCTGAGCATCTCCTCGATCTTCGCCGGAGGCCATTCGTACATGCCCTTGCCGCTCTTGAGCCCGGTCTCTCCGCCGGCCACCTTCTCTTTGAGCAACTCGGGCGGCTCGAGGGAGGCGCTCAGGTCCGGGAGGAGGTACTCGGCGACGGCCAGCACGACGTCGAGCCCCACCATGTCGAACGACTCGAAGGGCCCGATCACCGGCAGCCGGAACCCGAAGCTGTTCTTCACCAAGGTGTCCACGTCTTCGGGAGTCGCGATGCCCTGTTCGACGATGTTGAAGCATTCCCGCATCATCGCCGTCTGGATCCGATTGCCGACGAACCCCGGCACGTCTTTCCACACCACCACCGGCTTCTTGCCCAACGCCATCATGAGAGCGCGTGTGGAAGCCACGGTCTCGTCTGACGTTCGCTCCCCCTTGATGACCTCGACGAGAGGCAACACGTGCGCAGGATTGACGAAATGGGTCCCTATCACGCGCTCCGGGCACGTGGTCGCCGCCGCGATGGCGGTGATGGGCAGTCCCGACGTGTTCGTCGCCAGAATTGCATGCGGCTCGCACTGCGCCTCGAAGACGCGGAAGATCTCATGCTTGACGGCCAGGTCTTCCACGACCGCTTCGACCGCGAAGTCCGCCCCGGCGGCCCCCGCGATCAGGTCGGTGCCCCCCTGGATGCGCGCCTGGATCACCTCGGCATCGCCCGGGTCGACCATGTCCATCTCGACGAGCAGGGCGAGATTCGTCCGGATCCGCTCAGCCACGCGTGCGAGGACCGCCTCGTCCACGTCGACGAGCGAGACCTCCCGGCCGCTCTGCGCGAACACCTGCGCGATTCCCAGCCCCATGGTGCCGGCGCCGACGACCACAACGCGCTTCACCATCTCGGGCGCCATCACTCCATTCGCGACCGAACTCATGGTCACCGATCCCCGTTGGTCAGGCCGAGGATGACCCTGGCCTCATCCGGCGTGGCTACCTCACGTCCCGCGTCTTTGGCCATCCTCATGACCTTGTCCACGAATTCCACATTGCTCTTCGCCAGCACTTTCCGCTCGATGAAGATGTTGTCTTCCATGCCGACTCTCGCGTGTCCCCCGAGCATGATCGCCAACGGAACAGTGGTGTTGTAGTTCAATCCCGCGCCGATTATCGACCACTGGTAGTTCTCCCTGCCGAGCAACCTGTCCGCCGTGTTCCTCATATGCAGGATGTCTTCAGGAACAGAACCCACGGTGCCAAGACCCCCCGTGACGAACTGCAGAAGCACGCGTCCGTGGATCAGGCCTTTGCGTACGAAGTGCGCGACGTTGTAGATGTGGCTGAGGTCGTAGCACTCGCATTCATACTTCGTTCCGGCCTCGTTCATGGCATCGAGGAAGATCGCGACCGAATCGAACGTATTCTGCTGAATAGAGCCTGACAGGATCTTCAGATACTCCCTCTCCCACGGGTACTTGAACTCCGCATCCTCATACCTGCGCAGCGCCCCCTCGAGGCTCAAGCACACCGGACCCATGTTCAAGGAGGCGACTTCGGGCTTCAGTGCCGGTACCACCTGCACTCGCTCCTCGGGGGTCATCCCGGCCCCGCCCCCGGTCGTGATCCCGATGATCACATCGCTGCGCGACTCGATCCTGGCGATGATGTCCCGATACACGTCCGGATCGGACGTCGGTCGGCCGTCATCCGGGTTGCGCGCGTGGATGTGCACCATCGCGCACCCGGCCTCCCCGGCCCGCACGGCCTCGTCCGCGATGTCCTGCGGCGTCAGTGGGAGGTACGGCGTCTGGGTAGGGACCGTCAGACTGCCGGTGGGTGCGCACGTTATGATCAGCTTCTCCATGTTCCTACAGCCCCTTCGCTACCAATGAGGTCTCATGCCCCGGGATGACAAACCCCGGCTCGTTCCTCGAGGCGATACCCTGCACTCGCTTGACACTCTCGTACCACTCGTAGAAGTCGTACGTCACGCTGCTCGGGATGGCGTTTCCGAACACCTCCGGTGCGGGCGGTACTTCATGCAGCCGGCCTTCCATGTCTTCGATCTGCGTGCTCTGGGGGAACGCGGAGATGTATGAAGTCAAGAGGTCGCCCACCAGCACCACCGTTCCCTTCTTCATCCGCACCGCGACCGACTGGCTTCCGCGGGTGTGTCCCGGGGTGGCGTACAGATCGATCCCCGGCTCCAGCCCGACGTCTCCATCGACCACATGGGTCTGTAGCAAGGCGAACTCATCGATGATCGCGGCATCGTAGTCCTTGCGCACGTTCTGAATGGGCAGGGGGTTCAGCAGGTTCTCCCACTCGGCCTTCTGGAACACATGCTGCGCCTGGGGGAACAGACCACAGTTGCCGGCATGATCGTTGTGCAGGTGGGTGTAGACGAGGGTTTGGATATCTTCCGGGCCCAAACCCTTCTCGGCCAAGGCTCGCTTCACGTAGGTTTCTCCACCCTCAGCCTCCAGTCCCGCCCATGCCTTCCCGTCCACGATGAACTTCGCGGATATCCCTGTGTCCACGACCACCCGTCTCTCGCCCCGGGTGAGCAGGAAGCCGAGGTACGGAGCGCTCATGTACGGGTCGTGCTGGATGGCGGGTGCCCCGAACGCGTAGCATACCGAGAGCATCGTCGAAAGCGGCATCGAGATCTTGCCGAAGTACAGCACTTCGACACCCCACGTATCGGTGTTGGCGGCGGTGTTCACGGTCCCTCCAATGTCCTTGCTGCGCTACTGCGCACCTCGTGTGGGCGGTCGACCCTCATCTATCACCTTCCGAACATCGTGTTGGGCAGCCATAGGCTGATCGCCGGAAAGGCCATGAGGATCGCCACCGTCACCAATTCCAGCGCCACGTACCACCAGATGCCCCGATACAGCTCGGCGAGGGATATGTCGTTGCCCATTACGCCCTTGACGATGAACAGCGACATCCCGAACGGAGGCGTGATCGCGCCGATTTCCGCCATCTTGATGAACAGGATCCCGAACCACACCAGGTTCACGTCGAGCTGCACCAGTACCGGCAGCAGGATGGGAAGGGTCAGCAGCAGACTCGCAATCGAGGGCAGGAAGCAGCCGAGGATCAAGTAGAGCACCATGATGATGGCGACGAACGCGTACATCGAGAGATCCGCCCCGACGATGGCGCTGCTGATGAGTTGGGGCAGACCGGTGACGCCGATGAAGACGACGAAGAATACGGAGGAGATAAGGAGGACAAAGAGGACTGCCGTCGTCTCCATACTCTCGAGGAATCCCTTGCGCAACGTGGGCCAGTCGAACTTCTTCCTTGCGAACATCAGTACGAAAGCCGTCAAGGCGGCAACGGCGGCCGCTTCCGTCGCGGTAAACAGGCCCGTATACATGCCCCCAAAGAGCTCCACGAACAGCAGTGCGATACCCCACATCCCCTTCGTCACCCGGAGACGCTCCTTGAAAGGAATCACTTCGTGCGAGGTCTCCGGTGCAAGCGAGGGGTTGAGCTTCACCCGCACGAGGATGTATGCCACGTAGACAGCTATGGACAGGAACGCGGGCAGGTAGCCTGCGAGGAGCATCTGGGAGAGCGATACCTGGGTGTAGATGGCATAGACCACCATCATGATGCTCGGCGGAACCAGCACGGCGATGGTGGACGTGGCCGCGATGGTTCCCGCGGCCAGGCCCTTGTCATACTTGTGCTTGATCATTTCCGGGATCGCCATCTTGCTAAGCGCCGCTGTAGCTGGGACACCCGATCCCATGGTGGCCCCTATCGGCACCGAGGCCACGCACGAGGCGATGGCAAGTCCACCAGGAATGCGTCGCGTCCACACCGCCGCCGCGTCGAAGGCGGAGGTCGTGACACCGGAGACCATGGCCACGTATCCCATGAGTAGGAAGAGGGGCACTGCCGAGAACGAGTAGTCCGTGGCCACTCCGAACGACTGGGTCGACACGACCTCGAATGTCTGGGGGATGCCGAGCAGTATGAAGAGACCCACGATGGACGGCAGACCGATGGCGACCGACACCTGCACGCCTAGCGCCATGAGCACAAGAACCGCCGTGAATCCGAGGATGCCTACCGTGTAGTCCATGCTAGGGCCTTCCGCCTGCGGTCTTGAGACCTCTGGCGGTCCTGAACTCTTCTATGGCGGTGACCGCGAGCTGCAGGGTCAGCACGCCCAGCCCGACCGGGATCGTCCAGCGGAACGGCCAAGCCGGGTAGAAAGTGGCCCCCATCCACTCCTCTCCGGCGAGGGTCGCCTCCCATGCTTTCAGCGCGCCAGCATAGGTGAGTACGCCGAACACGGCGATTCCCGCTATCGCGCCGATGGCCCTGAGTATCGCCTGAGTCTTGTCCGACAACCGCCCGAAGATCAGGTCGACCGCGATATGCTGGCGTTTCATCTGCGCGTAGCCCTGTGGCAGGAACAACACGAGCGTCAGCAGACCTACCGTGGTGTTGTAGCCGCCCGGAATGCTGCCCACGAACTTGCGACTGACCGCGTCGGCGACCATGAGTATCATCATCACGGCGATAGCGACGCAGGCTCCCGCGCAGAGCCAACCGCTCACTTTGTCTAGCACCCGTGCCGCTTTCACTTCACTCCACTCATGTCACACCCGCCTTCGCCGATTCCACTCTCGTGCACCGCGGTGTGGGGCGCAGCCTCGGCGGCGCCCCACCCCACATCTCTCGCGGTTCGTGCTATTGCGTCGCCCAGGGATACCCTTTGGCGGCGACGTCTGCCTCGTACTGGGCCACGTAGCCCTGATACTCGTCCCACACCGCTTTGGTCTTGGCTCCGCCGGCATCGTTCTTGTCGAACCACCCTTGGTGCGCAGCCTCGATCGCAGCCTTATACGCCGCATCCACCGGTCCGGACACCTCGAGGTATTTCACGTCGAGCTTCGAGGTCGCGTTGTCGAGGACTGCCTTCTCCTGATCCATGACGGTCTGCGCGTACTTGTCGTTGTACTCGCGCGATATCTCCTGAACGATCGCCTGCGTCTCCGGAGTGAACTTGGCCCACACGTCCTTGTTGATGACCGTCGTGACCGCGCCCCCGATGATGTTGTTCGAGAAGCGGTACCAGTACTTGGCCACCTCACCCAACTTCAAGGTATCCGCCCAGGCGATGGTCAGCAGGGTCCCGTCGATCACGCCCTTGTCGAGGGAGTCGTAGGTCTCGAAGATCCCCACCTGCACCGGCTCCATGCCGAGGGCGGAGAGCGCCGTCGCCTCGTCGGGCGTCCCAACGCGGATCCGCAGACCCTTGAGATCGTCAACCGACGTGATCTCCTTCTTGAGGATCATGATGGGCGTTCCGGGGAAGTAGCCGTGGGTAGGCACCACGTTCGCCTTCTCCATCTCGGCCGCGATCTCCGGGTCCCCGTTCACCATCTCGTACGTCGCCATCATCACTGCCCACTGGTCGTTGCCGGCGCCCGACAAGCTCAGGGTGGCCCAATGGGGGTTCGTAGGATCGCCCATGGCTGCACCCATGTCCGCCACGCCCTTGCCCACGCCCGACAACGTGTCCGGCTGCTTCACTAGTGTGCCGCCCCAGTGGATGGTGATCTTCACCTTGCCGTCGGTGCGCGCGGCGATCTCATCGGCGAACCATTGGTTCGTTTCCGCGAATGCACCCTGGTTGGGGCCTCCGTAGGCGTAGTTCAGGTCCATCGCCTCTTGAACCGCGGCCTCCGTCGTCGGCGGGGCCGTCTCGGGCGGTGATGTCTCGGGTGGTGTCGTCACCGCGGTCGTGGTGGTGGTCTCAGACCCACAACCCACTGCGCCAACCATCGCCATCAATGCCACTACGATCAGAAGGACTACCGGAATCCGGAAACTCTTCTTGTTCATATCGCGCTTCTCCCCCTCCACAGTTTTGCGTTCAATACTCTTCATTCCGCCTGCTCCACGCCCTGGGGATCGCCACCAAGTATCTCGGCCACCCAATCGGATATGTACTCTGAAGCGATCTGACCATCGTCCACCTGGCAGTGCTCGACCCCCCCTTCCTCGGCGGTGAATACCTTCAGTTTTCGAACCGGGCTGTTGATTGCGGCATTCAGTGTCCTTTCGGCTATCGCTACAGGAAGCAGTCGGTCGTTCTCCCCGTGGACCACGAGGAAGGGACAGGTGATCTTGTCGGCCACGCCTTCCAAGGTCATCTGCCGGGCCACCGCGAGGGTTCCTTCCAGCGTGTCCTGGCCGGTGATCCACGCGAACTGGAAGTTCATGAGGTGGTCGTCCTTGAGTTCTTCGGCCAACTTCTCGACGACTATGCTGAAGTCCCACGCCGCGCCCCACGCCACGCAACATTTCAGCCGCTTCTCGAACGCGGCGGCCCTCGGCGCGTAGTAGCCGCCGAGACTCATGGCCACGATCCCGATCCTCTCGGCGTCCACGTCCGGTCTGGTCTCGAGGTAGTCGACACAGGCGCCCGCCGGCACTTCGGTGTCCGGGCCCGTGTATAGATTCCTGAGCCGCAGGGCCTCGCCTACACCGGGGTGGTCGACGATCAGGAGAGAGACGCCGCGGCGCCTGTACTCGTTGTTGGTCACGAAGTACAGGATCTCTTTCAGTCCATCCGCGCCGTCGAAATGGATCATGCAGGGAGCCGGCCCCTCACCGAGCGCCGGCACGAAGAGCGCCGGTAGGGAGGTGTCCTTGTAGCGGATCTCGACGAACTCGACCGGGTTCTTCCCCAGCACCACACCGTTCTTGAAACACTCGAGGAGCTTGACGTAGGTCTGCAGCTTCAGCGGATCCTGGCGGTTGACCTGCCGTTCGGCGATCAGGTAGTAGATGGAGGCGATGAGATACTTGCGCCCGGCACTGAGCAAGTGCCCGGCGGCCTTGTCTGTCGCCGCAAGACCCTCGAGTCTCGCGCCGAGCGAGGCCCAGCACTCGCACCAAGCCGCCTGAGCCGCGTCCGTTCCCCGGTCCGGCAAGGCCTTGAGGGGGCCGATCGCCCCGTCGATCTCGTGGATGTTTCCCCCGCCAAGCAGGGCGAGAGCTATGGAGAAGTTCCAGTTGGGCTCCCCCGGGAAGTACTCGAACATGTGTGGATCATCCTCCCTTTCGAGGATCGCCGATTCCGAGACTCGCGCCAGGCCCGCGACGCGTCACCTGAGGATCCCGTGCAGGAAGATGTCTGCCATCTGATCGGTCAGCTCGCGGACCCCCATGGGTCCCTCGGGCCGATACCAGTGGTAGACCCAGTTCGCCATGCCGTTGATCGAAAAGGTGATCACGTTGAGATCCAGGTGCTCGCTGAGCCTGCCGGCCGCACGCAGCCGCTCCAACTCCGCCCGCACGATGGACGCGCTCTGTGCGCGTTTCTCACGGATCTGGTCTCGTCTGTCCTGCGGCAACTTGTCCGCGTTGTCGATCAGGATCCGGATCTCTTCGCGGTGCTCGATCACGATGCGGACCGTCTCGGCCAGCATCGCCCGGAGCCTGTCTTCCGGAGTGTCCGCGGACCTACGGGCATCTTCCAAGCCGACCAGCAGGCGATCGACCGAGTTGTAGATGATGGCGAAAAGGATGTCTTCCTTGGTGGAGAAGTAGTGGTACATCCCGGCGACACTCATGCCGACCGCATTCCCCAGATCGCGCACGGACGTCTGTCCGTATCCCTTCGCGTGGAACGCGTCCAGGGCCGCGTTCAGGATCTGTTCGCGACGTTCCTGCGGGTCCAGGCGCACTCGAGGAGTCACTGCCTTGGTGTCGCGATCACTCTTCACCTGCGTACCTCTTGACTATCAACTTGGTCTTGTGGGCGGAGCGCTCGAGACTGCCCGGCGGGAGCAACTCGATGGTCGGCCTGAAGCGCAGTAGATCGCGGATCCGCTGCTCCAGTTGCTCCGACAGCGCGGCGCACTCGGCCTCCTCAAGGCCTTCGCGGTGCTCGATCCGCAGAAGTAGGGGCGACGGGACCTTCGGGCCTTCCTGGTCGAGCACGATGCGCATGGCCCCGGTCACCCGGGGAGCCAGTTCCGCGACGACGTCCCGAACGGCGGCCGGATAGACGTTGATCCCTTTGACGATCAGCATGTCGTCGGCACGCCCGAGGATCCGGTACCGTGATCCAGGTAGGCCGCAGGAACACGGAGCCGTCAAGAACTCGGCGACGTCGCCCATGTTGTAGCGGAGGATCGGACCGGCCTCCCAGTCGAGCGAGGTGAACGCCATCTCCGCAATCGTCCCGTCCTTCGCCTCGACGGCCGCGCCGGTCTCCGGATCGATGGCCTCCACCAACGCGAGGTCGGGCGAGACGATGTGCATGCCCTGGTGTTCCCGGCAGGAGACCATGAAGAAGCCCCAGGCGCCGCCCATGCCGTCGTAGACCTCCGCCCCGTACGCCACCTCGAGTCGTGCGCGGACCGCGGGGTCGCCCGCACCGGGCTCCCCGCCGCACATGAGGATCTCGATTCCCAGGCTGGACACATCGGCGCCGATCAGCTCCGGAGCTCGCTCGGCGAGGTACTCAGCGAAGGAAGGCGTGCAGAGGAGTGCGCGCGGCTTCGTCAGTTGGGCGAACTGCAGGAGCCGGCCGGTGCCGCCCTCCGCTCCGATGGGGATCACCCGCAACCCCATCTTCTGCATGCCGCCGATCCACGGGGCGCCGCCGACGAACATGCTCAGGGCGAACCCGAGCATCACTCCATCACCGGGCCGCAGCCCTAAACGCCACAGAGTGCGGGCGATCACCTCGTCGTTCACGTCGTAGTCGTGCTTGCTGAACGTGTAGAAGGTGGGAAGGCCTGACGTGCCCGATGTCGCCTGCACGCCGATCACCTGGTCCAACGGAGCGCACAGGTGGGTCCCGTACGGGTGACCCAGTTCACTCAGCGACGCTTCCTGCACCTCGCGGTGCTGATACTTGGTGAAGCAGGGGATCGGGTGGATATCTTCGAGACTCGTGATGTCCTGTGGCCGAACGCCGGCGCCGTCGATCCGTTCCCGGTAGAAGCCGCTCCGTCCCCTGAGGTAGCTGAGCTGTTGCCGGAGGCGTCCCGCCTGCAGCTCGCGCAAGGCGTCGCCTTGGACTGATTCCCGGTCGGGGTTCCACAGGTGCCGATCGACCATCAGCCAACCCCCAGTCGGCGCTTATCTATCGAGCGTTCGGTAGATATCAGACCACGGGAGGAGCACGGTGTCAAGAGGGTCCGTCGCGAACGTCCTTCGGGAGTGCCCTCGTCGCGCAGCTGGCTTGCCCACGCGGACGCCCCACCAGGTCCACCCAGGGGCCGCACCGACGCGGAACTATGGCTCTTGATAGCTATCGTGAGCTATCATGAAGCAATGAGGACCGTCACCGTCGCCGACCTGAAGAACAACCTGAGCCGCTATCTGCGCGAGATCAGGAGCGGAGAGCGTTTCACCGTGCTGATACGGGACGTACCGGTGGCCCAGTTGACGCCGCTGGAGGCCGCGGGCCGCGTGCTAGAGGTTCGACCTGCGAGAGCCGGAGCCCTCCCCCCCGGGCGCGCGCAACTGCCGGAGCCGATGTCCGGTCTGGAGGGGGTGGGTGACATCGTCGAGTTGCTCCTTGCGGAACGCGGGGAGCGGTGATCGCCTACGTCGATTCCTCGGTGCTGCTGCGGGTGATGCTCGGGCAGGACGACGCGCTGGCCGAGTGGCCGGACATCGAGCGCGGAGTGGTGAGCACCCTCGTCGAGGTGGAGTGCCTACGCACCTTGGACCGACTCCGCGTCTTCCACGCGCTCCCCGAGGAGAAGGTAGCCGCGAGGAGGGAAGTGGTCGTGAGACTGCTCGATTCGATGGAGGTGGTGGCGGTCACGGCGCCCGTGCTGCGAAGAGCGGCCCAACCCTTCCCGGTCACCCTGGGGACCCTCGACGCCCTACACCTCGCAACCGCGCTGCTCTGGATGGACGCCACCGGGGAAGCCCCGGTCATGGCCACCCACGACACGGCGCTGGGGTGTGCCGCGCGCTCGATGGGGTTAGTCACAGTCGGGTGCTAGGGCACCTCCCGGGGTCAGGGCTTCCGATCCGAGTGCGCCCAACCGTGGCCCAACGCAAACCCCGGCCCGCGCCCCGCTCACCTCCGTCGCCGGTCCCACGGCGTACCCTCCCAGCCCCGCACTTGGCCATTGTCTCCGCAGACCGGGCAGTGCCAGAAGATGGTTTCACCGTCTCCCGACAGACCCGCCTCTATGATTCCCGGGCAGGTTCTCCCCGCGGGACTCCAGCGGCAGGCGACGTTGGTGCGCAGGTCGCCCACTCCCCGGGGACTCGTGACCCACGCCGCGATCGACCCGACGAACATCGCCACGCCCAAAGCCGGTCCGGGTAGGTCGTCGGGAATCCGCCCCATTTCGTCGAGGAAGTGTCGAATGTCGGTGATCCATGTGCGCACGGTCGTGTGCGCGGCCTGTGTCACTGCGGCCTCTGCCGGCCGGGGAGCCCGTTCGCGAGGAGGGGTGATCCCCGTCGCGGCTCCGCCTCCGTCGACGGTGGTCCGGGCGACGGGCGGGGTGGCCACGAAGACAGCCCGGGCCTCGGTCTTCGTGGCAGGCGGGGCGGCAGGCGACATGTCGTGGGGCCACGCCGCCGTGAGGAGGCGGACGGTGACCCTGTCGGGCGTGTCGTAGCCGAGCGGCCCCACCGGCGCGTCACACAGCGAGAGGGCTACGTCGAAGGGGTCTCTGCCCGCACAGCGCTCCATCATCGACCGAAGCAGGAACGAGAAGTCGTTCAGGGTTCCGAGCACGGAGCGGTTGTTGGTCGCGGCGATCGCGCACTCCTGCATCTCATCGATTTCGCGCCCGATGACCTCAGAAGGGATTTCGAGGCATTCGAGCACGGCGACGAGTTCTTGCGGGAAGGTCCGCGCAATGTGCCGGGCGTTCCGCGCGGGCATGAGCACCGGCAGGCGGGAGCGCTCCGCAGCCAGCAGGATGAAGCGTTGCCGGCCCAATGAGAGCGGCTGCGCGAACCAGTCTCCCAGGGCCGTCGTGGCCGGTTCGTCGACCGCGCTCGGGGACCCGACCCGCGCCAGTAGCTTCTTTGTGCAACGGAGGGCGTACACGCCCTCATTGTAGCGGAGATAGACGTGGGTCTGAGGGGGCGCTGCTTCCGCGCAGAACGATTCCGACCCCCTACGTGTCGGGGGAAGTCAACAGCCAGACGTACGCGGGCTCGGCCACGACGCCGGCAGGCGTCTCCGCCGGCAGCCCGTCGCGTGTCAGCGTGAGTAGGCGCATGCGGGCCTGCGGGAACCGGCGGCCCGCCTCGACGAGCGCGCGTATCTCGCGTTCCGCGGTGGCGGGGTCGAATGCGTCGGCGCACACCTGGATCAACTCCATCTCGCCACCGGGGGTGCGGGCCAGGAAATCCACCTCGAACCCCTGCGGGGTCTTCACATACGTGACCTCCGCCCGCCTGCGCTCCAGCTCCACGAGCACCACCGTCTCCAACGCATGGCCGACATTCGAGCGGCCGGTACGATCAAACACCGGGATGAGCCCTGGATCCACCGGGTAGGCCTTGCGCGGGTTGACCATGCGCTGCCGTTCGGAGGCCGCCTCCATCCACACCACCCTCACGAGGAAACAGTCCTGCAGATACCCGAGGAGCTGGTGCACAGTGTCTTTCGCGATGCTCAGGCCTTGCGACTTGAGGGCCGCGTGGAACTTCTCGACACTGAACAGACCGGCCGCGTTGCCGAGCAGGTGTCGCACCAGCCAACGCAGGCCCGCCACGTTGCTCACGGCATGCCGCTCAACCACATCACGGAGCATGGCGACATCGACATAGTCTCGGAGCAGTTGGTACCGGGTGCCTGCCGGGATCCCCTGCACCTCCGGGAAGCCCCCGGTCTGGAGGTAGTCCAAGAACGCTCGTTCGAGCGCCGAGCGGGCTGCTGAATCGAGGAAGTCCGGTCGCTTCGGCACCTCGAGCCCACCGTGTCGGAGCGCCTCTTCGAAGCTGAAAGGGTGCATGAGCACCTCCCAGGCGCGACCGCGCAGGGCGGTAGCGATCTCGCGAGAGAGCAGCGCCGCCGACGACCCCCTCACGAACACCTCGACCTGTTCGGAATCCAACAGCCGCCGCACGAATCGTTCCCACCCAGGTACCACCTGGATCTCGTCCAGGCACCAGGTGACGGTCTCGCGCCCGCGGAACTCGGGGTAGCGCCGGTAGTACTCCTCGACCAGCAGATGCAATTGGTCGGCCGCCAGGCCCGCAAGCCTCTCGTCTTCGAAGTTGACGTAGGGCAGTCTTTCGCGCGCCGCACCCCCAGCTAGTCGCTCTGCTCGAAGCTGGTGCAGGAACATGGTCTTGCCGGCCCGGCGCATCCCCACCACCGCCGTCGCTTTGCCGGGCAGGCTGACAGCGCCGAACACCCGCCGCGGAGTGACCGACGGAAGCCGACCGATCAGTGAGTCGGCCAGCTTGTCGGCGAGCAGCGATTGAAGCCGTTGAGTCGAGTCCGCGTTCATGGCCAACCGAGTTTATCCTTCACAGGAGGAGACTTTCAACCATTTTTCTCCTCCGAATCCGGAGGACTTGGGACAACTCCTGCGAACCGCTACTGCGAGAAACGACCGCGGAAGCCTAGCCCACGGCCCCCGCCCCCTACCGCGCCAACCTCCGAGCCAGATCCAGCACCCGCTCCAGATCCTCGGGGCTCAGCCTCCTGACAAGCTCTCGAAGCTCCCTCGCGCCGACGTCCTGATCCCGGCTCAGACTCCGCGCCGACCGGTCCTGCCGACCGTGCGAATAGGTGGGCTGGAGCTCGGCGGCATGTGACTCGTCGTCGCGACCCTGCCACTGCCGCATCGACCGGTGCCTGCGCACCGACGGCGGAGCGAGGTCCACGTTGGCCTCCATCACCCACGGCGCGGGCGACGCCGGCGCCGCGGGCGAGAAGAGGTTGGCCTCGAACTCCGGGGGCGCCAGGCGCCGCTCCGCATCGGCGATGAGCTCGTGCAGCTGCATGCCGAGCGTCGCGGCGATCGCCCCGAGCACCACGTTCGAGGGGGGCTTGTTCCCGTTCTCGATCTCGCTGAGGTAGGAGTAGGAGATGTCAACCCGCTCGGCGAGCTCCTTCCGGGAGAGTCCGTGATCTGTGCGGAGCACCTTGATCGTCCGACCCACGGCCTCCCCAAAACGCGGATCCTGCGCCGGGCCCTGGTTCCTGGGGCGGTCGTCCATGGTCCTACCTCCGCATGTGGGGAACATCTATCCTGCTGGCGGAGTAATCATAGCATAAGGCGTCTGCTTTACGCATTTGGTCTTGTCAATGTTTACTGTAGGTGTCATTCTAACACCTTCAGCGATGAACCACCGACCACCGGAGGGCCGGGCGAACACCGCGGAGAGAGAGGTCCACATGGAACACGCGTCATCCGTACTGAGCGAAGCGCTCGGCGACCTCAAGCCCGAGGCGCCCCTGGCGAGCGGCAGGCTCACCCTGCTCCCCCTCACCCTGCTCCCCCTCACCCGCACCCGGCCGAGCAAGACCCGCTACGTGCTCCTGGCCACGGCCATCGAGCGCGGCCGACTCACGGTGACCGAGGTGAGCGACGGGGGATCGGTCCCCTACCTGAAGGCGACGAACAAGGGTCCCTGGCCCGTGCTCATCTTCGACGGGGAAGAGCTCATCGGCGCCAAACAGAACCGCATCATGAACACCACCATCCTGGTGGGGGTCGGGGAGTCCATCCTGCCGGTCTCCTGCGTGGAGCAGGGCCGCTGGAGCGCGCGCAGCAGCGCTTTCGCCGCCGGCGACTGGACCAGCCACCCGCGCCTGCGCCGCGAGAAGGAGTCACAGGTGCGGTGCGCGCTGGCCTCCCTCCCCGATGCCCTCGGCGCACCCGAGCTGCCGCAAGAGGTACGCGCGAGCCATTTCCGCTCCGACCAGGGAGCCGTCTGGCAGGAGGTGGAGCGCCATTCCCGCGAGTTGAAGGTGGGCTCCGAGACCGGCGCCATGGCTGATGCCTACGCCGGGCGGGCACAGGATCTCGAATCCATGGTGGCGGCCTTCGGCCCAGCGCGAAGCGATGCCGTGGCCGGCGAAGCGGCCGGCGCGCCGACCGGCGCGCCGGGGGAGGTACCCGTGAAGGGCATGGCCGGTGTCGCCGTGTTCCTCGACGGCGTCTTCCTCTGCTTGGACACTCTGTGGTCGGCCCGCCGGTTCCGCGAGATCTATCCGAAGCTCCTGCGCGGCTACGCCCTCGAGGCTCTACAGGCTCCGCCGACGAAGAAGGTCACGTCCATCGATCCGGAGACCGAGGTGCTGCGTCTGTTCGCGGAACTCAGCGCCGCCACGCCGCTCGAGCGGGCCGGGGTCGACCTGGGCACCGACCTGCGCGTCGAGACCAAGACGACCCTCGGGGCCGGCCTCGCGTTGGAGGGCGACATGCTGCAGCTGTCGGTGTTCCCTCGCTGAGCGACCCCAGGGACATGAGGGGGAGGAGGGGGCGGCATGGGCGGCTTCGCCTACGTGGACCGGGGTTACGTTCGAGTTGCGCGCCATCAAGCCATCCCTATATACTCTGCGTTGCTCCCTGATGCCATTTTCCGCAATCGTCGGTAGTTATTGAGAACTCCCGACAATAACGGAACACATAGGCAAGAGTAAAGACTGGGAAAGAATAGCAGCATAAACAATATGATTAGAGAAGAAGAGACAAAGGCTGAACGAATACTCCAACTCGCGGGTGAGCGAGGAGTTCTCCGCCCCCGCGATCTGAAGGAGATCGGCATCTCGCCCCGCTACCTATCGGTGCTGCGCGACCAAGGCCTGCTCGAACAGCCCGCTCGAGGGCTCTACATGCTGACCAACGCGGACGTTTCGGAGCACGTCAGCTTCGCTCAAGCGGCCAAACTGGTGCCGCACGGAGTGATCTGCCTCGTGTCCGCGCTTGTGTTCCACGAACTCACGACCCAGCTTCCCTTTCAGGTCTGGATGGCTATTGACCAGAGCGCTCGTTTGCCCAAGAAGAGCTCGGTGCCCATTCGTATTGTCCGCTTCTCGGGGCCCGCGCTGGCAAGCGGGATCGAACAACACGACGTAGACGGCGTGGCCGTACGCATCTACGGCCCTGCGAAGACAGTGGCCGACTGCTTCAAGTACCGCAACAAGATCGGCCTTGATGTGGCGATAGAGGCGCTCCGAGACTGCTGGAACCGGCGCCTCTGTTCGATGGACGACCTCTGGAACTATGCGCGGGTGTGCCGGGTGGGCGCGGTGATGCGGCCCTACCTAGAGTCACTCGTATGATCCCCACTCCCGACGAACTCACTGCATCTGTCCGAACCAAGCTCGCGCGCGTGGCACGCGCCGAGGGGACGACCACCGAAGAGATCATCGTACGCTATGCTCGCGAGCGCCTACTGTACCGGCTGGCGGCTCTCCCTATCGGGACCGCTTCGTTCTCAAAGGCGCCGCTCTCTTCTACCTGTGGAGCAAAGAGCCTCACCGTCCAACCCGCGATATCGACCTCCTCGGCTTCGGATCTCTCGAAGCGGTGCAGGTCCGGGATATCTTCAGAAGGGTTGCAGGCTTCACCGTCGAACCCGACGGGCTCGTGTTCGATATCGAATCGGTCGAGGCGGACGAGATCCGCGAGGACTCGGAATATGGCGGCGTCCGGGTCAAGCTGTACGCCTACCTCGGCAAAGCACGCGTCCGCATCCAGGTTGACGTGGGCGTCGGCGATGCGATCACCCCAGGACCCCTTTCAGCACGCTATCCGACACTATTGCCCGACTTCCCCGCTCCAGAGTTGCGTGTGTATCCGCGGGAGACCGTGGTTGCGGAGAAACTGCAGACGATCGTCAAACTCGGGCTCATCAACAGCCGCATGAAGGACTACTTCGATCTGTTCGTGTTGTCGCTAGAATACGAGTTCGGGGGGCACGACCTAAGCCGGGCGATACGGGCTACGTTCGTTCGGCGAGAGACGCCTGTCCCGGGAGAGCTTCCCCTCGGCCTCAGCCGAGCATTCGCGGACGACACGACGAAGCAGGCCCAGTGGCGGCAGTTCGTCACACGGGGCCAGTTGACTTCCGGTGACCACCCCTTGGCAGTGGTCATCGAGTCGCTGGAGGGTTTCCTCTGGCCGCCACTCGAAGCCGTTGCCCGGCAGCTGGAGTTGGACAGGAACTGGCCTCCTGGCGGCCCATGGACATAGGCTGCCCGCCGGACCGCGCGCGAGCCCCGGAGCGGATGACGACACGAGGGCGACAAAGGAGCCAGCCGTGAACCCCACCCCCGACCACGCCGTACTCTCACGCGCCCAAGGTGCCCTGCTGGGGCAGCTGGCCGGTGACTCCCTGGGCAGCCTCGTCGAGTTCCAGGGCCCCGAAGCCATCCGCGCCCGCTATCCGGACGGAGTGCGCGACCTGGCGGACGGCGGCACCTGGCAGACGCTCGCCGGCCAGCCCACCGACGATTCCGAGCTCGCGCTCGCCCTGGCGCGTACTCTCGTCGGCGCCGGTTCCTACCGTGCCGACGCGGCCGCCCGCGCCTATGCGGGCTGGTATCGCTCCCGGCCCTTCGACATCGGCAACGCCACCCGACGTGCCCTGGGCGCCGCCGCGGCGGCCCTCGCGCGGGGAGAGGACCCGGAGACCGCCGCTCGTGCGGCCGCAGACCCGCAAACGCAGGCGAACGGCGCCCTCATGCGCGTGTCCCCGCTCGGCATCTTCGGCTGGAGACACCCGAGCGCGCTGGTGGCCGGATGGGCACGGTCCGATGCCGCCCTCACCCACCCCCACGTCGTCTGCCAGGACGCGAGCGCCCTCTTCGCCGCGGCCGTCGCCCACGCGGTAGCCGAGGGACCCACCGCGGCCTCCCTCTACGACTTCATCGCCGACTGGGCAGACCTGCTCACCCCGGAGGTTCGGCAGGTGGTCGCCGCTGCGAGCGACCAGCGACCCCCGAGCTACCTGGAGCACGCGGGCTGGGTCTTGGTGGCCCTGCAGAACGCCCTCTACCAGCTGCTCCACGCGGACTCGCTCGAGGAAGGCGTCGTGGACACCGTCATGGCCGGCGGCGACACCGATACGAACGCCTGCATCGCCGGCGCTCTCCTCGGCGCCTGTCACGGACTCGAGGCGGTGCCCGAGCGGTGGCGCGAGGCCGTCCTCGCCTGCCGCCCGCAGGAAGGACTCCCGGGAGTGCGGAACCCCCGCCCGCCGGAGTTCTGGCCTATCGACGCCTTGGAACTCGCCGCCCGGCTGGTGGGCCTCGGGACGCAGGGTGGGTAGCCCATGGGCGGCGTCCGCTGCCGCATTGCGGACGGACGCGAGACGCACCTTCGTGGTCTCCGACGGCCACGGGTACCTGGAGGATATACAGAATGCGCTGGAGCACGGGATCAGGACTCGACCTGGATTGCCTTTCGTAGGGCGCGGCCCAAGGCTACCCGCCCGTCAGCCACCCCGTCGCGGTGAGTGCCTCCAGATCGCGGCGGAAGGCCTCCTGCGGATTGTCGGCCTCTTCGCGCTCGGTGATCGCTCTGTGCATCTGATGGGCGAGTACCGACCCGATGGCGTGGAGGGCGTCGTGCCGGCCGAGCCCCTCCTCCTGCAACCGGATGAGGGTTGCCGCCGCCGGCTCATCATCACCCATGGCTACTTGGGTCTCGACCACAGCATGGATCATCGCGTGAAGCTCCATGTTGGGCGCCTTCTCGTCGGCCTGCTGGTGGTGTTCGAGCACGAGCCCGATGCGCTCGTCCTCCTCGAGTTCCAGCCAGAGGTCGGGGTCCGGAGCCCGGTCCGCGTCGTAGACTTCGAGTGCCCCATCATCCGCGTCGATTCGCTCCGGTACGTACGGGATGATTCCGAGTTCAAAGGCCTCCTCCCGCAGCCCCAGGGGGAGCATACGCGCGTCGACGATCATGCCATCCACCATGATCATCCAGACGAACGGGTTCTCGGCCGAGATGGATTCCAGGGTGTACTCCGGATGGAAGTGCCGCAGATCGAGCAGGTCGCCGACCTCCTTCGCGTGCCTGGATGCGGTGCCTTGGCTGACTCCGACCTTGACGCAGAGGTCTCGGGCGCTCAGGAAGGGCTCGGAATCCTTGTCGAACAAGAAGTTGATCTGGCCGAGCGCGTAGAGGATGCCTGCCGCCCACGAGAGCTCGCGTCCCCGGCTGAGCGGTGATGGTCTCTTGCGGCTGAGCGCGGCGGCCGCCTTGCGACAGAGGTCGGCGTATTCCTCGCCCAGGTCCTCCCCGCACACGCGGTCGGTGATCGCGGTGACGGCTCCATACCGCGCCTGCATCGCGCGGGGGACCTTGTACGCATTCGGTGGAGTCATGAGAGTGCTCCCGTGTCGGATCCGGATGACCTTTCGGGAGCGTAGCACGAGCCGCCCGACTGGGGGACTGCCGTTCGTGATCCACGTGCGCGCGGCCTGCTTCCCTCCACCCTCTGCCCGCCGGGGAGCCCGTTCGCGAGCTGGGGTGGCCCCTGCCACGGTCCCGGCTCCGTCGGCCGTGATCCGGGCGATCACCCGCTCTGCGCAGGAGAGCGCGACGCCCCACCGCGTCCCGCACAAGGGCCACTCGCCTACACGCAGGTTCCGACGCCCGGCCCGCTACGGTATGCTGTCATCGGTAGACCTTTGGCGTGCAACGCCGCTCGATGGGAGCCCGTTCTGATGAACCATGACTCCAAATCCTCTTCGCCCGAGGGAGACCGCCCGAGCCGCGATGAGATTCTCGAACGCCTCCGCCTCAGAAAGGCCGAGTTCGAGGCCCGGTTCGGAGTGCGCACCCTAGCATTGTTCGGCTCGTACGCGACCGGCGAGGACACTGAACGAAGCGACGTAGATATCCTTGTCGACGTCGACCCCGCCATCGGACTCGGCTTCGTAACTCTCGCGGAGATCATCGAAGCCGAACTAGGGATCCCGGTAGACCTCGTGTCTGTTCGCGCCATCAAGCCACGGTATCGAGATGCAGTCGAGCACGATCTCGTCTATGTCTAGACGCTCACCCGATCTCTTGGTGGCCGACATGCCGAAGTCATCGACAAGATCGAACGCTACGTGGCCGGCATGACCGAGAGCCGTTTCGTCGAAGATGAGAAGACGTCGGACGCAGTCGTCCGCAATCTGGAGGTCATAGGGGAGGCCGCGAACAGACTTCCCGACGAATACCGGTCGGCCGCCGGTCGCGTGCCTTGGTCGGAGGTGATTGGTCTCCGCAATCGGATCGTACACGACTACTTCGGCATCGACCTGCGATTGGTATGGGCGATCATCCGTATCAACCTCCCCGAACTGCGGCACGCACTCCGACAGTTGACGAGTTAAGAAGGCCCAGATGGCCAGGCAGTGCGGTGTCACGAAGACCCAGTTTCTTGACTTGGTTGACTGCCCCATGGACCGCCAATGCTACGAACGGCTCCTGCGCGACAGCGATCTGATCTGAGGGGCGTGCAGCACCAGGCGAGACCTCAGGTAGCGATGTTGTCCAATCTCGGCCAGTAACTCCAAGAGGCGTTCGACCTTGTCTCTGGTCTGAGGGGCAAAGTCAGTCAGCGGGCTGAGGATGGGCCGGGTCACGCTGTCAAGAACTCCGCCGGGTCGAGGTGCCGCGGGACGTACAGCGACCACTCAGGAACGAAGCGCGTGGCCGACCTGCGAGGACCGAAGAAGTACGGCCCCCTGCCCAACATGCCGCGGAAACGCCCCCGATCGGACTCCGTGAGGAGCCAGAGACCCGGACGCGCGAACAGGACCCAGGCCACCCGGGCCGTCACCGCCGGCGACCGCAGCATGTCCAGGTACTGGACAACCGGCTCGATATTCAGGGTCGGGAAGCCTCCGAGGCTTCGGAACAGCTCCTCGGGACCGCCCGACCATTGCAGTCGGTCAAGGCAGTCGACGAGGGTCCGCTCCCGCGACGTCGCCCAGAGGAGATCGCGGCCCCGGCGGGTCTGTTCCACCGACGTCCGCCAGGTACCCTCCCGCAGCTGCCGCGGCGGCGGTCTGAGGCCGGCGAACTCGTGTCCACGGTACGTGACTCGGGCGGGTGTGCCCGACGTCAAGTACGTCACCCGCGTGAACGGCGAGTGCGCGACCCCGTGCGCTTCCAGAGCCGAGTGATACGCGATGACGACATCCGCAGCCAGTTTTGAGGCTACCACCAAGGGGTCAGGAACCCGCTCCCGGAACACCCCGAGCCGGGAGACGTACACCCCCCTGGTGACCCGCTCTACGTAGCCTCGGCGGTACGCCTGGAGGAGGCGATTGTTGACGGTGGAGGCCTTGGTGCCGGGACCCAAGGCTCCACGGAACTCGGCAGTGGTGAACACCGCGGTGCGCTCCAAGTACTCCCGCGTCTGTGGTTCCGCACGTGTGGTTGTTGCGTTCATGGTGCTCGAAATCTATCGTGGATAGACTCCGAGCGCAAGTTCGGCAATGGGACCGGCGAGCCGGCACGGAGACTAGGCGACAATCTGGGAACGACCGACGGCCATGGGTACGCATTGGTCATCGTACTCCGCGGAAACAGCAATCGTCTGAAGGGGAAGGGAAAGGAAAGGAAGCGCCGCAGGCTGAAGTGACGGACCAGTGTTCAGATCTCGACCGGCGGATTGTGACCAGGTTGTGGCCGGCGTTGAGCTACACCGGCCAGAAGTAGTGCGTCGGACCGCAGGGCGACACGATGCGCTCCGCGCCTTCCGTAGGCTCGGCGTGCAAGTCATGCGACCAGCGACCCGACATGCCCCAGAATAAGGCCAGCGCCGAGACTGCAGCATCCCATTCGTGGTCGTTGGTGGTGCCGACCGGAATGCCCAGCCAACGGGCCAGCCTCGTATCCATGAGCACCCGGTTGCCCTCGTAGTCGTACTTCTCTCCCGCCAGATGCCTCCAGAGGACCTTCGGATGCGTCTCGCTGATCACCAGTGACGGGCGACTCTGTTGAACGGCGATCAAGACGGCCATCCCGTTGAGCCCCATGGATCCAAAGAGGCTGTTGGGCGACACCACGCTGCTACGAACATCCGTGTAGCGATCCCGCAGCCACCGGTCCGCCGGGCGCCATCCGCCCGGGCCCGTACTCCAACAGGTGAGAGTGTCGACGCCGATACCGATCAGGGGATCCTGGTCTGCAAGTTGCGCGAGGACGTCCTCTGCCGTCTGGACGGTCTCGGCCACCAGTTTCGTCGGCTTCCCTTTTCGGAGAGTCAGGAGCGCCAACCCGTGGTTGCCGTCGCCGCCTGGGTCATAGCCCGCGATGACCCCATCCACGAGGAGATCGGCCGAAGCTTCGCGGGGCGAGGGTGTGCTCATCGGTTCGATGGACACGTGGGCCTCTACCCCCTCTGCCAGAGGGCATGGTCCAGCATCTTGACCGTCGGGGTGGGCGTCACTTCGCCCGCAAGCTCCCAGAGCCGCAGGAACCGGCCCACGTACCAGTAGTAGTTGGGTTCGTACTGGGGCGGCCGGGGGAGGAGTTGCTGGGTCGGCTGGTATCTCGGAATGTGCGGGGCCATCACCTTGCCGATGGCCTCCACGACCCTGGAATCGAAGATGGGCACGAGGTCGCAGTGGAAGTGAAGGTACTTGGACGCGAAGGAGGTCGGTCGCACGCCGCCACAGTGTAGGGCCAGCTGGTCCACGAGTTTCGCGTGCTCCTCGACGATCGTCATCAGGGCGTCGGGATTGATGCCGTCGAGGCCGGAGAGCCGAGTGAGGGACGCGCCGACATGCACCCGAGAATCCACCAGCGCCTGCGCCACCCGGGTCTCTCCATCCGCGCCTGCAGCAGTGGGGATAGAACGGGAGATGCCCGCCGCGTAGACACGATTGATGAAAGCGACCTTCGTGTACACGTCGATGAAGGAGTCATGACCTCGGCGGACACACAGATCGTAGAGCTCGCGGTCGGCTGCAGCCCAACCATTCTGGTAGTCAGTCCAGGCATCTGAGAGCCACGAGGCTAGGTTGGCGACCACGTTCTCTACTCCCTCACTTCCGCAAGATCCGAGTGACGCCGAAGCATGTATCTGTCGAACTGGGGAACGGTGAACGCCGCATACCCATGGCCGGGGGTGTAGAGAAGGCCCTTGTCGATCAACCTCGAGCGCACGGGCCCCGCTTGCTCCGTCGTTCGGTCAATCCCGCGGGCGACCTCGCTTGCCCGATGGGCTTGAGGACCAAGTTCGGCCATCGCGTAGAGGTACCGAAGCTCCAGCTCGGTAGTCCGCTCGGCCCGAACGCGGAAGAAACTCTCGTCGAGTTTCGCCTCCACAAGGGGAAGGACGGACGTGGCGTCGGCATGGGAGATAGGCGACCCAGGTGACTCGTCCCACACGATCTTGCCGTACTCCTGCAGGAAGTATGGGTAACCTTGCGTGTAGTCCACGATGAAGTCGATAGCGTCGCCCTCGAACTCGATCCCGAGATCGTGAGCGGGTAGCACGAGAGCATCTCGAGCATCTGTTTTGGGGTCTAGCTCCCCGATAGCGGGGAAGCGAAAGAGCCTCTCGCTGTACGACTTCGCCTCTCCGGCAAGGCGAGGTATCTGCGGCAGACCGGCCCCCACCAGGGTGATCGGCAGAGATCTCCGGGCACATCTGTGGAGAGCGGCGATCAGAGCTTCGAGCTCGCCGGGCCGCAGATACTGGATCTCATCCAGGAGGAAGATGACCCCCGTCCGCTGCTCCTGAGCAGCCTCACCGGTCGCGACAAACAAGTCCGTCAGATCCTCCGAGAGCGTACCACTGTCTCCCACACCTACGAGCGCGTCGATATCGAGGCCGGCCGTCATCGCGCCATCCGGATTGAACGTGACGGTGAACGACTTGAGAATCGAGGCTGCCCTGGCCAAGCGATTCGTCCACCGAACCTTTGGCGCGAGTTGGAGGAGCGCACGTCGGACCTGAGACGCCATCTTCGAGCCAAATAGGGAGGTCTTCTCCACCTCCCACTCAACCGTGGCCCACTCCCGCGCTTCGGCCTTCTCCCTGAAGACCTCGAGCAGCACGGTCTTGCCGACACCTCTAAGACCGGTGATGATCATCGACTGCTCAGCGTAGCCGTTCTCGAGACGCTCGAGCAGTACGTCGAACGACTCGATCTGATCATCGCGACCGACGAGGGCCGGAGGTTTCGTGCCTGCGCCCGGTGCAAACGGGTTCTTGCGCGGATCCATGACCACCCCCTTTACAGACTAAACGTATCTTATCGCTGCTCGTTTAGTCGTGTCTAGTCTGTCAAGAGTCCGTCAAGACTTGGGACCCTCCCCCCGCGAACGCCCTGCTGAAGAACTCACACACCTCATCCCCGCACCCCCGGATGCCGATGAACAGAGGAATCGACCACTCGGGCGACGAACGGTTCTGTTCGCGTCGAAGTTCCAAGCGGGGGAGCGGCGTTGGCGGAAGACTTGGCAAGCGGCGCGAACGGGAACTGGAACGGATCGCGTCCGCCCTTGCCGCAGCCGCCCGCCCACCCTGCCGGCGGCGCCCTGGCTGAAGCCCGCGGCGCCCCGGACGTCTTCATGCACATCATCGAGCAATCGATGTTGGTGGCCGCGCACCTGCGCGACGACTACTTCGACACCACGCTCGCCGTCGCGGACGCGCTCCGCGAGATGGCATCCGGTCCCAACGGTCTCCTCGCCATCGGCACCCTCTCGAAGACCGACCTCGAGCCGAGGACGGTCGCCTTCGTCGACGGCGGCATCGGGCGGGTGAACCTCAACCTGGCCGTGCCGGTGATCGTGCGGGCCGGCATCTTCCGGGTCAAGGAGGGCGAGACCGACCCCGACCTCCACGAGACCTTCGCTCACTTCCCCCTGGTCTTGGGCGAGCTCGACGGCGGATTGAAGACCGACGCCGGCTACGCCACCGTGGTGCGGGCGCTGGTGGAAGCCATGGCCCTGCGCGCGGTGATGTACGAGCCTGACTTCCGCGACGTCGACCTCGTCATGCTGCACGGCCCGCTCGTCTACCTGGCCGACCCCCTGTTCCGCCACTGGTTCCCCAAGTGCGACCTACACCGCATCTTGGGCGCGGGACCCGGCGCCGAGGAAGTGGTCGCCGGCTTCGATCGCTGGTGCGGACGGTGCCGCTACACGGCGAGCGACGACTGCCGTGCCTCACGTGCCGCCGACCAGACCCCCGCCATGTGCGTGCTCGCCTTCCTCCTCGAAGACGTCGTCGAGTGCTGCCGTCGGAAGGGCAAGCTGCTCTGCGGCGTGGTGGAGCGCTCCTCCGCTCGGGGTCTGGTGCGGCGATGCCTGCGAAAGCTCGCCGACTCCGGCCATCCGGCTCTGACGGCCTTGACCGCCCAGATGAGCGCCACCGGGAACCGCAAGGTCTCGGCGCGGCTGGTAGAGGACGTGCTCGAAGCCACCCGCTACCGCGACTCGATGCTCATGGCCCTCGCGCTTCGCCGCGGCGAGTACACCGAGCCCGAACCGCTGGTGAAGGGCGGGAACGACCGACGACAGGCCCTCTTCCCCGCGGTGCTCTCGTCGTATCTGCGCCCCACCCGCTCCCGGCCGCTGCGCGTGGAGATGCCCGACTGGCTGAGCCAGAGCGAGCAGGTGGAGGTGCTCAGCCGGGTCTACGCCTACGCCGACCTCCTGCCGGGATATGCCTTCCCCATCGGACTGGACATCGTCGACAAGTACACCGCCATCCCGGGCTGGATGACCAAGGCCTTCGAGACCAACATCCGCTGGGAGTATGGCCGCCTCATGGCCGGCCAGCCGCCACAACTGGGCCACCTGGCCGACCACATGTTCTTCCAGCCGGGCAGATCCCGGGCCACCCGTCCCGGAGTCTGAGAAGGAGCGTACGCCGCATGCCGAACCACGATGGAAGTCAGGGGTCCGGGGTCCACACCGACGACGCACCAGGAGGCCCTCCCTCCGACGCCCCTCTCCGCACCCCGGTGGGCACGGTGGTGGGCCTCACCTCCACGCGCGATTTCCAGATGGCCACCGCCCCCGATGCCGTGCAACTGCAAGACCTGGTCGTGGTCGACGATGACGGCCGCCGCGTCTGGGCCAAGGTGGCCCGCATCGAGCGTCTGAACCCGCTCTTCCCCAGGGAGGCGGCCCAGGAGCTCGCCTTCCAGGGCAAGAAGGTCTACGACGCACCCTTCTCGGTCAGTCGGGAGATGGTGACGGCCGAGTGCATCGTCGTGGGCGAGGAGCAAGACGGCCGGTTGGAGCCCCCCGTCTACCCGGTGCGGCCGGCGAGCCAGGTGGTGCGCCCCCTGCCCGCGGAGGCGGAGGCGCTCGTCTCGGGAGGCATCAAGGCCCACCACCGTCTGCGCCTCGGGCACCTCAAGGCCAACCCCGCCGTGGGTGCCTTCGTGGACGCCCAGGCGGTGGTCGCCCGCCATCTCGGCGTCCTGGCCACCACCGGCGCCGGCAAGACCGTCGCGGTGCGCCGCATCATCGAAGAACTCATGACCAAGGAGTACCCGCTCCTCGTCTTCGACCCCCACGGCGACTACATCGGCCTGCACATCGCCCGCAAGGTCGAGGTGACCACGTACCTGCCGCGCATCGACCTCGCCGGCGAGTCGTCCGAGCGCGTGCTCTCCTACCTGGTCGGCCTGAGCAACGCCCCGCTCACCGAGGCCCAGTACTCCCTGGCGGCGGCGATGGTCGACGTCTTGACGTACGACTCGAGTCGCCCGCGGGTGGCCCAGGCGCTGGCCGATCTCGGCCTGCCCCCGCTCACAAAGAACTTGGCCGACGACCACTTCTTCGCCCTGGGCGAGTTCGCCGACCGCCTTCGCGACGCCAAGGGCGAGGGGCGCACGCCGAAGCAGCTGACCTCCATCAACTCCGGCCTCGACTTCTTCAGCCCCGCCACGGCCCAAGTGGTAGGTCGCCGCTGCTCCGTAGCCGGCAAGCGCCTCGCCGAGATGCTGCGTCACGGCTGGCACATGGCCCAGCGCAACCAGCACTTCCTCGAGGAGAAGATGCACGTGCCGCGCGAGCGCGCCCAGGTGCGCGACCTCCCTCCGGCCGACAAGCTGCACACCATCCTCGGGAAGGGGCGCGTGGCCATCCTGTCCCTCGAGGGCTACAGCGACGAGATCCGCCAGACCATCGTGGCCCAGGTGATGGAGCAGCTCCTGCGCGACCGCATCGACGACCGGGTCCCGCGCTTCTTGACCGTCGTGGAGGAGGCCCACAACTTCGTGCCCAACCGCATCGACGACCAGGGCGCCCCCTCGCTACCCGTGCTCAAGCAGATCGCTTCCGAGGGCCGCAAGTACGGCATGGGCCTGGTGCTGGTGAGCCAGCGCCCCGCCCGCCTCGACGCCACCGTGCTCTCCCAGTGCAACTCCTTCATGATCCTGCGCATCGTCAACCCTAGCGACCAGCAGTACGTGCGTCAGGTGATCGAGTCCCTGGGCGAGGACGACGTCCGCCTCCTCCCCGACCTCTCCACCGGCGACGCCCTACTCTCCGGCCAGTTCGTGCGCTTCCCCGTGGTGGTGCACGTGGAGCCCGGGAAGGCCGAGGGGCGGTACGAGGAGGAGGACTTTCTTGGGTAGGTGGGGGTGGAGCTACGGTGTCCCCTGTGTTCGACAACCCAGTAGTTGACCACCTCGATCATCGAAAAGTTGACCACCCATGATCACTTGGTTGGTTGCGTCGCCTCACGCTTGCTGGGAGAGGGCTTGGGGGCCCCGAGCGCCTGTCGTTCGGCGCAGGTGAAGCCCCCGGTGGCCGGAACCGCCATTCAGGGCGTCACCATCCCGAGAGTTGTCCCAGCCAATCTGGCAGCGGTCATTTTGCTCGAGGCGAGCCCGGACTAGATACTAGACGCCGAACACGTAGTAGAGGTGCATTGCGCCCGCGGGGTCACAAGTCACATCCCACCCGGTGATGACCACAACTCCCGTGTCTCCGTTCGTCCTTCGATGGTCCGACTGCTCCAATGAAACGCCAACGACAATCGAACTCCGCTCACCTTCGATTTTCAACTTCCGGCAAGAGGGCTGCCGCTTCAGGCCGCAAGCACCCGCCCACAGAACCAGCTTGAGCGATCGGAGGCCCTGCGGATTGAGCAACGCCACCCTCTTCCCCACATTCGTTCCGGGCTCCATACGGGGCAACGAATCGAGATCCTCCACCGGAATCGTGGCGAGGTGATCCCCGTCGAGTTTCGCAAACGGCGTCGCAACTACTCGATCGGCAACTTCGCCCTCGGGGCTTTCGAGGGTCATCTGCCCTTCCGGGTGGAACGAGATCTTCGGCGGTTGCGCCGCGTTCACCTCCAGGCCCTTGCGGAACTTGATGTCGGTGCTGGCTTGCCCCTTGGGAATCACCGCCCGGTCGTAGTAGTAATGGCGATTCGGAGACTCCGGGAAGAGGTAGTAACTCCCATCGCGGCCGATGGTCATCTTGCACACCTTCCGAAAGATCTGGTCCCCGTGCTTGATGACGAAGTATCTCTCTCGAGTCATCCCGAACCGTGGTCGAGGCGGGGCGACACGCCGCCTACTCCTTCTCGAACCCCTGGCTGGTGAACTTCAGCGTCCGGCTGTTCTCGGTGACGGTCCTCACCACGTGATCGGGAGCTCCGTTGGGGATATCCGCTTCCACCTCAAGGGTGACTGTGACCTTTGTCCCGACCAGGCCGGTGAGATGCGCGATCACCTCTTCTGCAATTCGGCCCGCGTCGCGGCCCACTCGGTTCTCGTCCAGCACGACCGTGCCGTGAAAGCGTCTAGGCTGGATGGGGCCCTGGTCGATGACCTCAGTTCCGGGCACACCGTCCACTGTTCCCGGCGCAGAATCGCCCGGCCCATCTCCACCGCCCACCGGGCGGGAGTCTGGCTTCGCGCTTTCAGTATCGAGCTGTCTGCGCGCAACAGCCGGCTTCACAAGGAGCCCTAAGGGGCTCTCGTCGATCAGAGACACAATGTGCCCTCCGCGAAGGCCCTGATAGCGCTTGGCGCTCTCATCGTATGCGTCGGCGTAGGCGTAGGCGTCTTGTTCCCACGTCAGCAGCGACAGACCGTCACGGACGGCGCCGACCAGCACCGCGGAGTCCTTCAGGCGTGGCAAGTAGAGATAGCGGGGGAAGTCGTCGGCCAGCTGCCGGATGGAGACATGGTCGCCCCGCCAAAGCGGCACCCGGTCGAGTTCCATGCGGAGGCGAGTGGGCGCGAAGCCGGTGAGCAGAAGCTCGGCGCTGCGCAGCTTTTTGCCGGCCCGCACCGCGAGCGCCTCTTGGCCCGAGACGCGCGTGGCCTGCCACTCGACGGCGGATTGGGGTGTCGCCTGCGTCGGCAGGAGGAGCCACTGGTAGGTCTCTGGAAGTCGGGCATTCACGGTGCCCTGGGCCGCCGCCAGCTGGGTCTCGGCTTGCTTCACCTGTTGAGGGTCGAGGTTCAGGACGACCTTGTCGGCGAGGATCGACTCCCACGCCAGGTACCGGCGCACCGCCTCGTCGAGATCCTGCAGGCGGGTCTTGTCGGCGGCCAAGAAGATCAGTGTGTTGCGGTAGAGGCGGGGCGTGTTCCCTCGCGACTCGAGGATCGCCCTGGCAGCGGTCTCAGCCGCGCTCCCAGGCTCCTTGCTATAGGCGTGGTCTGGTCCGAGCACGACCAAGCGGGCGTCGGTGTCATCGGGGACGTCCTGGCTCGACTGGGGCAGGGGGTGGATGCGGCTGAACTCACCCGTGGAACGCAGATCCGTCCGGAGCCGCTGGTCGATCTCGTGCACCACCTTGTCGGAGTCCCGTTTCAGTTGCTCCGCGCGATCCTCAGCGAGTTTCGTGACCGTGGGTTGAGTCGAGTACCAGTAGCGGGAGCCGTCCTGGTAGAGATAGGTGGCGGCGCCTGCCAAGCGTCGGAGCGCGTCCCCGAACACCGCCGGGGACTCACCCGGCATCACGCAGCCGAGCTTCACCCGCCGGTCTTCGATGCCCCGGTGAGCGGCCGTAGCGGTGGGTGCAGAGCCCAGGTAGATCGCCCGAGCCACTCGGCGGCAGGCGGCGAATTTGCCCAGGTTGGGCACTTCGGCATCCATGCGCATAGGGAGGGAGTTGCCGCCATCCACGTCCTTTTCGATGACCGGCACCCAATTGTCGGAGAGGTAGCGAGTGAGCTCGAACTGCACGCGTTGGTCGTCGATGGAGATGTTCGCGGGGAGTATCAGGGGGTTGCGGTCGCCTTTCTCCCAGAGGCTGTGGATGACCGCCGCCATGAGGCGCAAGACGCCTCGGGTGCGCTGGAACTTCACCAGCGTCGACCAGTCGGTGTAGAGGCGGTCGAAGACCTCGGGGTGGATGGGGTAGGCGGCTTTGAGGCGAGCTTCGTAGTCCGGGTCGCGGCACTCAGGAGGGAACTCCTGGTGCTGGGTGCGGTAGAGCTCGGCGAAGGCTCGGGCCACGACGTCTCGGTCTTTGAACTGGGCGGCATCGGTCATGGGCTCGAAGAGGCGGCGGCGTACGATCTCGAAGCCCTCCTCGGCGCTCGCCGGTCGCCAGGATGACTCCACCCGCCCCACCACGTTCCGTAGCCGATCGAGGGCCTCGCGTCCACGCTGACCGCCCACCTCGACGTCGTCGGCCCGGGTGTGGGGCGAACCGGACGTGTCCGAGGCCGGAAGGCTGATCACCAGCAGGCAATTCTGCACCAGCTTGGCCGACTCGGTCAGCACCTGCGCGAACGTGAACTGGGTCTCGAAGCTGCCCGCCGGCAGGTCGCTCTGGTCGTGGAGTTGGCGGGCGTAGGCCACCCATTCATCGATGAGGATGAGACAGGGACCGTATTCCTTGAAGAGCTCACGGATGGCGTCGCCCGGGCTCGTCCCCTTCTCGTCGTCGGCCTGGATGCGGTCGTAGGCCGCCCTGCCCCCGAGCTGCCAGGCGAGCTCACCCCAGAGAGTGCGCACTACCGTCCCGTCATCCTTCGTGACAGGATTGCCGGGCGATATCTTGTTGCCAACAAGCACAACGGGTCGAACGGTGGGCAGAGACTCAGCCTCCGCCTCCTGCATGACCGCCTCGATGCCCAACAGCTCGCTCGGAGGAACCCCTGAGAAGAGGTGATAGAGGGCGAGCATGGAGTGGGTCTTGCCCCCACCGAAGTTGGTCTGAAGCTGCACCACGGGGTCGCCGCCTCTGCCGGCCAGGCGCCGAACCGCTCCCACCAACATCCCCTTGAGGCTTTCGGTGAGGTAGGTGCGGCGAAAGAACTCGACCGGGTCGCGGTACTCTGGGGTCCCCTCACCTAGGTGCACCTGCCAGAGGTCGGCGGCGAACTCGGCCTGTTGGTAGCGACCGCTGGCGACATCCTGGTGGGGCGTCACCACCTCCCGCCAGGGTTTGAGGTTGCTGGCGGTGGCGCTCTCGATGGCGGTGCCGGCACCCTTGCGCTTCTCGCCGCGCACCTGCTCGTCGAAGCGCAGACGGAGAAGCTCCGACTTCATCTTCTCGATCTCGTCGGCTTGTGGCGCGGAGACCGCGGTGAGGAGGCGTCCCGCGGAGTCGAGGGCACGGTAGGTGTCATCTCCCGAGAAGGTCTGCTGGTGCGCCCACTTGTTGCGGTGCTCGCGGAGCTCACTCACGAGTGAACGCTCCGCGTGACCCAGGGTGCGCCGGAAGGTCTCGTTCCACTGCTCCCACATGAGGCGGAGCAGAAGGGCGGCGTCCAGATGCGGCTGGTCAGACGTCTCGTCCCAGGTGACATCGTTGCGCCAGCCGGCTGTGACGGTGGTGATCCAGTACGTGCCGTGCTGCGCAAGCAGTTCCCGCTCGATGAAGGGCCCCAGGCCTTCCTTGAGGAGGTCAAGGGCCTTGCCTACACGCTCGTGGTTGGTGATGGCCATGGGCTACGCGCTCAGTGCATCTACGGTCCGCAGATTCCGGTCAGCGTTCCAGAGGCACAACGATGTCCTCGGAGCGACCCAGACAACCTTCCCATCGCGCTGCTCGGCGACGGGATTGCCGGCCCGCTTGTGTTGCTCGAGGGCCGCCGAGACCGCCATGCCGAGGGCCCGCTCGATGAGGCGAACGTCGAGCACCCGTTCACCGAGCGAACTTGACCGGTTCTCTGGCTCAGCCACCGCATTCCTCCTTCAGGACCCGCCACATCTCTGGCACCGGCGAGACCCGCGCTCCGGCCCCAGAAACAGGACATGGCCATCGTACCCTTTCGACTACGTGTCCGCGAGAAGTCTCCCCAGACGCGGAGCACGGCCAATGGTGGCACGTCAAGCAATGTCTTCCACCGTGGCACGTATCCATCGAGAGATCGACTCCCTGCGCTCTTCTTCGACGGGGAGTGCCGCACTGCGTTTCAAGAGAGTCTCGCTGTCGACCAGTTTCTCCATGAGCAGAGTTGCAGCGAAGATCCGGTCTTTCTCGCGACCAGCGACGAGCTTGCTCGCTGCAAGATCGTGGGCTTCCAAGCAGTATCCCGTGTTCCCTCTCGTCCCTCGATTGGATACCGCGACTGTCCGCAGGTCCCAGTCTCTTGGCAGTGTTGCTGCTTCGATTGAAACGCCGTGCACGTAGAAGCCATGGGTGGTGTGGAATCGGGAGAGCTCGCCGAGCGTGCCATCAATCAGATCGGTGCTTTCGGGGAGGTTCTTGGCCTGAATGTCCACCTCGATCGATGCTCTAAGGCTCACGGGGGCGTTCGGATAGCTTCCAAGGATGGCCTGCGATCCAAATATCAGGAGTTCCGTGTCACCCGACACGTCACACGCGGCTCGGATCGCGTGCTCAAGCTGGTCGCGTCTCATCGTCGCTTCTCGATCTTGGCCAGCAGATGGTCGCGCTCGTCAGCGGTGAGCACCGCGAAAAAGGGAGAACTCTGCCGGAGTCTCACCGCGCGAGAGCTGGTCGAGACGAGCAGATCCCTCAACCGCTCGGGGGAATAGGTCTCCAGCAACTGCCTCCATTCAAGGAGGTCGCCGCCAGCAGATCCTTGGCCCTCGCGGAGAAGACGATCCAGGTGCTGCGCCGCCCGCTTGGTCAAGGAGGGGTCGGAGCGCATCAGCTCCGCGACTCCCTGAGCCATCAGCAGTGAGCGTTCGTCGGCTTCGATGTGTGTCTGGGGTCGACGGCGAACTTCCGACCCACTGTTCGATTCAGTCCCCCACAAGAACAGGGCATCCGGTCCGGGTGTTGGAGCATCGGCACGAGTGAACACTGCGACTTCAATGATCAGATTGAACTCCTTCTCAAGACCAATCAGTCGAGATCGCAACTCCTCCCGAATCCAGGCGATCGCACCGGCCTCCGCCACCACGGCGACATCCACAGGTTCCTTCGGGCCGACCGGAAGCCGCTCCACCCAGGCGGCGCGCAACTCCTGCAGGGCCACGGCACCCCGAAGACCAGAGATGAAATCATCGTAATGTTGCTGTTCCTGAGCGAATAGTTGACAGAGCACTTTGAAGGCGATTCCGTGTTCCCGTAGTCCATACTTCTGGGCACGACCGCTTCCGACGCGCTCGACGAAACCAGACTCCTCAAGCCGCTGGAGGGCCTTGCGCGCTCCTGCTGGGGTGAGCCCTGCTAGTCTCGCGGCATCGGACACGCCCAGCGGAGTATCGACCTCATGGACGAGAACACGGATGAGCCGCACATGGGCTTCGGAACCGAGGACGTCGTCCAGCGGGTAGCGCAATGCGTTTCGGCAAGTTGTGATGGGGCACATATGAGAAACTCCCGTTGCCAATTCGATACTTACGTATTCGATTAGCCACTATAGTATTCCAAGTCGCGGTTGTCCACAGATCTGTCCTCAGGGCAGTGTGATGTGTCGAACGGCCGACGCCTCACTGGCAGTGCGCCAGCGTACCGGTCGCACCCAAGGTAAGACATTCGACCCACCCTACGGCGCGATTTCCTTCTCGTCGAACTCCCGCGCCTCGTGCCGGACGGCCGCGATTTCCACAAGATCGTCCTTGCGACGGTACATTACGCGGTACGGCCTCACGATAATCTCGCGGATGTCCTGGCGTCCAAGCTCAGGGACTAAGGCGCCGTCAAGAAAAAAGTAGGATATAGGCTGGGGGTGTCGAAGTAGGCCTCCATGATCGACGAACATGCCATAGGAGAGCGTTACCGGGCGCTGGCGGGAGAGCTCGATGAGAGGCGTCGGCGCCTGTGGGCGGCGGCGGAGGCGCGGGTGTGCGGGCGTGGCGGGATCGCCGCCG
>Ga0180009_10000124_pt1 | contig 125411 bp, 120 predicted proteins | sample OS_PC_MetaG_FD_123537 | JGI IMG/M metagenome (GOLD analysis project Ga0180009, IMG submission 123537) | Groundwater microbial communities from the Aspo Hard Rock Laboratory (HRL) deep subsurface site, Sweden - OS_PC_MetaG | ecosystem: Environmental > Aquatic > Deep subsurface > Groundwater...
ACCATCCAAAAAATCAGTTAAAGAGGCTAAAAGAAAAATAAAAAAAGCCAGGCCAAGAGAAAATAAGCTATTTTGCAGAATAAAACCTATACAAATGAAGGCTAAAAGAATCCGTAAAATCGTAAGTTTATTTGCTAAATTCATACTGCTATCAAATCATATTCGTAAGCGTCAACTATTTTCACCCGACAGAATTCACCGGCTTTTAGATTCGGCCGGTTAATAAAAACCCCGCCATCTACTTGGGGAGCATCATATTGAGTCCGGCCAAAATAATGATTAGCTTGCTTTTCTTCAACTAAAACATCGATATCTTTTCCGATAGACCTACGCATAAGCTTTGAAGAGATCTCCTGCTGCAAATCCATGAGCTCAGAATAACGCCGGTTTTTAGTCATCTGATGGACCTGATCTTTAAAACCGTAAGCCCTTGTACCTTCCTCCCGCGAATAGCTAAAAGCGCCCAGGCGGTCAAACCGGGCAACCTTTAAAAACTTAAGCAGCTGCTTAAACTCTTTTTGGCCTTCTCCGGGAAAGCCTACGATTACCGATGTCCGGATGGCGCAATCCGGGATCATTTTTCTGATCTTAAAAATCAAATCTTTTATTTGCCGGCCACTGGTTTTTCGATTCATTGCTTTTAGGATTTTATCATTGATATGTTGAATAGGCAAATCAATATATTTACAGATTTTTTGGCTTCCGGCGATAAGCTCTAACAACTCGTCGTTGAGATGGCCGGGATGAGTATAGTTGAGCCGTATCCAATTTATCTTTCCGGAAAGTTTAAGGATCTTCTTCAATAACCCGGCCAGGCCTGATTTTCGTTTTAAATCTTTACCCCAGCTGGTGATATCCTGGCCGATCAGGTTAAGTTCTTTAATCCCTTTTTTATTCAGATACTCGACCTCCTTCAAGATATCTTCTGGCCTTCGGCTCTTGAGATTACCTTTGATCAAAGGGATGGCACAAAAACTGCAGTTGTTACGGCAACCTTCAGAAATCTTTATAAACCGGCTATAAGCCGGGCTATCCAGCCGGCGGGGAGCAAGGAATCTGGAAAACTCAAGCACCCCCCTCCATCGGTCGACCTCAGGATAGGATTTTTTAAGCTCTTCTTGATAACGCTTAACTAAACAACCACCGATTATAAGTTCTCTGACCTTGCCTTTCTTCTTAAGTTCTACCGCTCTGGTAATTACTTCTAATGATTCTTTTTTAGCCGGGTCAATAAACCCACAAGTGTTGATTATGAGTGTCTGAGAACCCTGTGGGTCTTCCTTAAAAAGATAGCCCTTTCTTAGAAACTGCTCTTTGATTATTCCCGAATCATAACTGTTACGAAAGCAGCCCAAAGATATAATCGAGAAAGTCTTCATTTTAGGGACACATCCCATTTAAAAAATTTTTAAAAATTCGCTTAAATAATTCAATAAAATCAAACCTCATTTAAATGGGATGTGTCCCTATTTGTCGACGGTTATGCCTGAAGGGGTTATCTTTAAACTTTTTATCGGCTTGTGCAGAGATGTTAAGGCGGGAATTTCTTTTCCGTTTACCTCTAAAGATACGGCTGAACCGTCACTGATCTTAAAATCTAATTCTTTTTTTCCTTTCCAGGTTTCCCGGGCTCCTTTAGCCAAAACGCCTTCAAAATACAAAACACCGTCAACAAAGACTTTTAAAAAACATTTCTTTTTGGCGGTTAGGGAAACTGATAATTCTCCCTTTTGAAAAGGAATTACCGAAACATCCTCTACCGCCTGAACCTTTACTTGCGGTTTGCCTTTAAAAACTCTCGAAACGGCCCGAAAAAAAATCTTAATGCCGGAAATCAAGACCCACAGCAAAATTAAGCTCAAAATCCCTATCATAATTTTCTTTTTTAATTCCGGTGAGATTTTGATTAGCTTAAGTGCTGGGCTTTTTGAAGGCTTGTCTTTAGCCACTTTGCGGATAAACCCCGGTTTGGGGGGAGAAATATTTAGAGAATCCAGCTCCTGGAGAGTTTCTCCTAAATCTACATCTAAAAAGGAAGCGTAAATTTTTATGAATCCTTTTAGATAAGTCCGGTTGATACTGGCGAGGTTAGCAGCCTCAATATCTCTAATCGCCGAAGGGTATAATTTAGTTTTTTCTACGACTTCTTCGATACTGTACCCCAAGCTCGACCGCTTTTCCTTTAACCTCTGGCATAACTCTTTAATCATAGCCATCCTTTTTCGGCTAAATATTTTTCCGGCGCAACTATAATCTCTCTGGCTTTGCTGCCGCAGAACGGCCCGACAATCCCCTCCTGCTCCATCAAATCAAGTAACCGGGCTGCCCGGGTATAACCGACCCGCATCCTTCTTTGTAATATCGAAGCTGAAGCTTGGCGGACACGCAAAACAATTTTTACGGCATCATCAAACAATTCATCGCTTCCTAAATTGGTTTTTTCCTTCTTCTCGGCCGCGGCAATCGCTTCCTCATAGACTGGTTTTCCCTGAACTTTGACAAAATTAGTAAGAGTATCGATATCTTCATCGTCGATGAAAGACCCTTGGGCCCGAATAAGTTTTAGGGCTCCCGGCTTTAAAAAAAGAAGGTCACCTTTGCCAAGAAGCTTATCAGCACCCATACTGTCTAACACTGTGCGGGAATCGACTTTAGAAGCTACTTTGAAAGAAATACGAGCCGGAAAATTAGCTTTAATAACTCCGGTAATAACATCTACTGAAGGCCTCTGGGTAGCAAGAATAAGGTGTATGCCTACGGCCCGAGATAACTGAGCAAGCCTCTGAATGGTAGTCTCAATACTATCTCTAGCTACCAACATAAGGTCAGCCAGTTCATCAATAATAATAACGATATAAGGAAGGTTTTTTCCTTTCTTATTATAAGCTTCAATATTACGACAGCCTTCTTGGGCCAATAACTGATATCTTTTTTCCATCTCCTCAACCGCCCAGTTTAAAGCTACAAAAGCCTTTTTAGATTCGGAGATTATCGGGTGGATCAGGTGAGGTATCCCGGCAAAAATTGCTAACTCAACCATTTTGGGGTCAACCATGATAAATTTTACTTCATCCGGCCGGGCTTTAAAAAGTATCGAAGAAATTATCGAATTAACACAAACCGTCTTGCCGGCTCCGGTAGCCCCGGCGATCAAAAGATGCGGCATATCAACCAAATCAGCAACGACCGGGTTCCCGGAAACATCCTTACCGATGGCTAAACTGAGTTTGGAAGGTGCAGCTAAAAAAGATTTCTCTTCAACTACTTCCCTTAAAAATACCAGATGCTTTTTGATGTTGGGGATCTCAACGCCAACAGTACCTCTGCCGGGAATCGGGGCAACTATCCGTACATGCGAAGATTTCATGGCTAAAGCGATATCATCGGCAAGAACCGAAATTTTCTGAATTTTAGTGCCGGATTGAGGAGAAACTTCATACATGGTGACTACCGGGCCCTTCTGAACACTTACCACTTTGGCCTCTACTCCGAAATCGGAAAGTGTAGATTCCAAATTCTTGATGTTAGCCTTAATATCCTCTTTTACTTCCCGCTGGTCAAGAAAGGGCGGAACCTTCAAAAGAGAAGCATAAGGCAATTTATAATTCCGGGGATCAAAAGGCTTTCCCGGCTCCTCTTTTGACAGATCGGTTTTCTTTTTTAAAGAATCCTTTTCTTGAAAGCCGGATTTATTTCTTAAAGAAGCGAATTTGATCGACTCTTCGGTATTGCGTAAAGATTCTTTGCTTTGAACGGCATTAGCTTGAGGAGTATAAACTTTTATCTCGGGATTTATTTTTTCTAAGATCTTAGAGACAACCGGCGGCTTCTTTTTTATCCGAACCGGCTTCTCTATATTTTCTTGGCTGGCAATCCACCTGGTCCGGATAGCGTTTAAAAAATAAATCCAGATTCCCCGGACGGCTTTAAAAAGGTCAATAAAGAAAAACCCGAATAAAAGTATGGCGTTAACTGCCACCAGCAATAAAAGGGCGATGATCGAACCATGGATTCCCAGATATTTAGTAAAAAACGAGGCCAGGAAAAATCCAACCATCCCGGAAAGTTCAAAAACTTCCGCCGGCGGCTGGGGGAATATCCCGATCAAGGCTGAAAAAAAGATAATAAAAAATAGGAAAGCAGTGATGTTGACGGTGCGTTTAGAAGCTAAACCCGAAAAGCGAATGATCCCTAGCGCGCTAAGGCCGGTTAAAAAAAGATAAAACGGTAAAAAATAAGCTGCCCGGCCGATGGTAAAAAAAAGCGAAAAAGCCAAATAGGCTCCGGCAATGCCGATGAGGTTTGAGATTTCCTGAACCGGCGCACTTAAAAAGGTGATATCTTTAGGGGTATAAGAAATAAGGCTCAATAAGACAAAGAGAGCGGCGAGAAATAAAGTAACGCTCTTCAAAAAAGAAAAGAGACGTTTCATGTTTTTGATTAAGATTTTGCTTGCTTGAGGCTCAGGCGGATTTTACCCTGGGGATCTACCCCGATCACTTTGGCATTTATTACGTCACCAACTTTTAAAAATTCACCTACCTCTTTGACAAATCCTTCGGAAAGTTCTGAAACGTGAATCAAGCCGGATTTACCAGGAGCGATCTCGCAAAAAGCGCCAAAGGCGACTATTTTTTCCACTTTTACCTCATAGGTCGCGCCGACTTCTACGTCTTTAATCAAGTTGGTGATCTGTTTCACTGCCCTTTCCAGATCCTTAAGGTTCTGAGCCGCTACTGAAACCGTGCCGGTTTCGTCAGAAATATCAACGGTAACGTTATTCTCACGCTGAATTCTTTTGATGATTTTTCCGCCCGGGCCGATGATTGCGCCGATCTTATCAGGATCTATCTCAAAAGACTTTATCTTAGGCGCATATTCAGAAAGAGCGGTTCGCGGTGCTGATATTGCTTCATTCATCTGCTTTAAAATAGCTTCTCGGGCGGTTTTAGCCCGGGAAAGAGTTTCTTCGATAATCTCAAAAGTCAGACCATGGATCTTGGTATCCAGCTGAATAGCGGTAATTCCCTTTTTGGTACCGGCTACTTTAAAATCCATATCGCCGTAATGATCTTCGGCTCCAGCAATATCAGTAAGAATTTTATAATCATCATCTTTGCTGATCAAGCCTATGGCGATACCGGCAACCAGATCCTTCACCGGGACTCCGGCATCCATAAGCGAAAGAGAAGCCGCACAGGCTGAAGCCATAGAAGAAGAACCATTAGATTCCAAAATTTCAGAAACAACTCTCATCGTATAGGGAAAATCATCTCGGGAAGGGATCAGAGGTAATAACGCTTTCTCGGCTAAGGCTCCATGGCCGACATCTCTTCGCGAAGGGCCCCGCATAAACTTGACTTCTCCAACGCTGAAAGGAGGAAAACTATAGTGAAGCATAAAATGTTTGCTGGTTTCGCCTTCTAAAGCTTCAATCGTCTGTTCGTCGGAACTTGTACCTAAAGTAACCACTGCCAAACTTTGAGTCTGGCCACGGGTAAAAGTTGCTGACCCGTGAGTACGCGGCAGGACCCCGACTTTACACTCTATTGAACGAATCTCATCTATCGACCTTCCGTCAGCCCGAAGGCCTTGTTTAAGAATTTTTCTGCGTAAAATTTCCTCTTCGACTACCGAAAGAGCAGATTTTACATCTGACTCGGTCACCTCTGATCCTTCAGTAACTAACTTCCCTGTTAATGAAGAAAGGATTTCCTGCAATTTAAGGTGTTTTTGATCTCGGTCGGTCAAAGCATAAAGACTTTCCATTTCAGAACCAGCCAGATCCTTGACTTGTTTGATCAATTCCTCGCTGGTCTTAAACAGCTCTACCTCTTTTTTCGGCTTAGCGGATTTTTTTCTTAATTCTTTTTGTAAAGCTATCGATTCCTTGATAAAAGGGTGAGCAAATTTAATAGCCGCCAGGACATCTTCTTCAAACACTTCTTCTAAAGCCCCTTCAAGCATGATGACCTTACTCTCCGTACCGACTATCACTAAATCCAGATCAGAAAGCTGACGTTGTTCATAACTAGGGTTAATCAGGAACTCTTTTTCCTTTCGGGAAACTCTAACTGCTCCTACCGGATTGTCGAAAGGGATATCGGAAATATACAAAGCAGCGCTGGCAGCATTAACCGCCAGGATGTCCGGGTCATTTACGCCATCGCTGGATAAAACCATAGCTACCAGCTGGACTTCATTAACCAGGCCTTCGGGAAACAACGGCCTCAAAGGACGGTCGATCAGCCGAGAAGTCAATATCTCGCTGTCTTTGGGCCGGCCTTCTTTTTTGAAAAATCCTCCGGGGATTTTACCCATGGCATAAGTCCTTTCCTGATATTCAACAGTAAGCGGAAAATAATCGCGGTTAGGAGAAGGGTTCTTAGACATACAAGCCGTAGCCAAAACCACGGTATCACCGCTTGAAACGCAGACACTACCGTTAGCTTGTTTTGCCCACTGGCCAGTAGAAAAAACAAATGGACTCTTCCCTAATTTGGAAGTTGATACTGAAACTATCATCTTACTTAAGCTTGAGCTCCTTTGTGACTTCGTTATAACCCTTAGGGTCTTCTTTTTCCAGATAGCTTAAGAGGCGGCGGCGCCTCCCGACTAGAGTTAAGAGGCCACGGCGGGAATGAAAATCTTTCTTATGCTTTTTAAGGTGTTCGGTGAGGTAGTTTATCCGCTCGCTAAGCAGTGCTATTTGAACATTGGCTGAGCCGGTATCTTCCACATGAGCCTTAAACTTTTCAATAAGTTTTTTCTTTTTTCCCTTTTCAATCATAATATTGCCTTATATAGTAACTCTTCTTTTCTTACCTGTCAACTCTCGACCCCACAACTATTTAGACGAGAAACAAGGCAGGTAGCCATTGTAGAAACGTATTATAGCAGAGGCTATTTAATCGGTCAAGTAGATTATCCGCTGTTTTTTTCGCTGTCCCGGTCAAATTCTTTTACTATTTTTCTAACCTCAAGCTCGGTTTTTTCGATCTTTTCCCGGCAAAAACTGATCAACTCGACTGCCCGAGCGACCTTCAAAGACACTTCATCAACATCGATCTGTTCAGATTCAAGGCCGTCAAGGATATTCTGCAGTTCAAGCATTGCTTCCTGATACTTTAAAGTTTTTTTACTCATCGTCATTCTCCTTCTTCTTTACTTCTGATTCCAGTTTACCATCATAAAGAACAGTTGTAAACTCATCGCCGACCTGGATATTTTTAACCGACTTGAATATCCGGCCATTTTTATAAGTCAAAGAATAGCCTCGCCTTAAAACCTGGCGGGGATCTAAAATCTTGATTTTCTGTTTTAAATGTTCGAGACGTAAGCTTAAATCTTTAAATATTGCCGGAAGATTAACTTTCAGGATTGCCGACATGCCTTTAAGTGCCTCTCTCTGGCGGGTCAAGGCTAAAGTTGACCGGGAAACCAAAAGATGTTTTTTTTCTAAAACCTCTTCGTGCTGGACCCGGAAATAACGCAAAGCCACTGAATCGATATTCAAAGTTAAATTTTGCAGCCTCCCCCGGGAAGACTCTAATAAACTCTTAACCTGGTTAGTGATTTTTTCCTGAAAATAATCCAGATTTTGAGAAAACTGGCTTATTTTCTCAACCAATAGCTGAGCAGCTTTAGTGGGAGTCTTACATAAACTATGAGCAACCATATCAGCAATGGTAGTGTTTATCTGATGGCCCAGCCCGGTAATAACCGCAAACTTAGAATTAGCTATGCTTTCGGCGATTTTTTTATTATCAAAATAAGCTAAATCTGATATTGAACCGCCGCCGCGGGTAATAATTATAACATCTAACTCATTGGGGCTTAATCTGTTAAAATAATCAATTGCTCCCAGGACATCTTTTTCAACTAAAGCCCCCTGCATATGACAATTGTAAGCCAAGACCTTAAAGCCAAAACCGCTTAAGATCAACTCGTTAGTAAAATCATGATAAGCCGCTGAATCATAGGAAGTAATCAAGCCTACTTTTAACGGCAAATCCGGGATCAAAGCCATTTTATTCTTTTCCAATAAACCTTTGGCTTTCAACTCATCGATAATCTTAAGCCGGTTCTGAGCCACTTTACCTAAAGTATAAACCGGATCGATATCCTTAATGTTTACATTAAATTTACCCCGCGGGGCATAAAGGTCTACTTCACACAAAAATTTTACTTCGATGTCGTCTTTCAATTCAAAAGCGCCCTGGGCTTCCCGGATCCGTTTCTCAATCAAAGGACGGATACCGGCAAAAAGATTAGCATCAACCTGAGCAACTATATTTTCTGAATCCGGGTCTTTCTGAACTAAAGAAAAATAAATATGGTTCTTACCCCTTTGCACGCGCAAACCCTGGATCTCGCCGCAAAGCCAGATACTTTCAGGAAATCCTTTTTTAATAACCGAACGCACCACGTTGTTTAATTCTAATACCGAATAAACCTTATCTATCCCTAAATTATTGTTCATAACCGAATAATCCTATCTGTAGGGGCATGATTTATCATGCCCGTTATTATTTGATCTGATTTATTATAATTATTATTGCGGGTTTGATAAATCAAACCCCTACCCTCTCAAAATAAAATCAATTATCTTATCGATCTGATTGATAAAATCATCTGAAACCTTACCCTGCAAAACCAAAGACTTGGTCCGGTAAGGGGCCCAACGCCTGGGATTAGACTGGTTATATAACCCGACTACCGGTATTTTCAATAAGCTGGCTAAGTGCAAGGGTCCTGAATCTAACCCGACAAAGCTACGGCAATTATATTTCAAAAAAGTCGCCAGGTTGCGCAAGGTTAAATTCCCAGCCAAATTAATTGCGCCAATCTCCCTGGCTAAACCTTCGGCATCCTCTTTTTCCTCATCAGAACCAAGAAGAACCAACGGGGTAGGGGCATGATTAATCATGCCCCTACATTTTCCGGATAAATTGTGCCAAAACTGCCGGTCAACCTTCTTTGAAGGGTTGGAAGTAAAAGGATGCATCACAATATATTGTTTGGAGAGATCTATCTTGTCCTTTAAAAAATCTAAAGATTCTTTTGAATCAAACGGCAAATCAACATCAGGAATATATGTAGGGGCGCAAAATTTTGCGCCCCTACTGACAATTGAATTAACCAATTCTATATTGTATTCGACCTCATGTTTTTGTTCCAGATGTTTTAAATCTTTAATCTTACGATTCAAGCACCAGCCCCATTTTCGGTCATAACCGACCCTTAAAGGAATACCGGCTAAAAATGCGGCTAAATGAAACTCCTTTTTCGGGTTTAAAATTAAAACACAGTCAAAATTCTCTTTTTTTAAATTTTTAGAAAAATTTTTATCATATACAATAAACTTATCAATAAAATCTATGCCTCTAACAAGTTCAATATTTGAATCTTTCGCCATAACAGAAACCGAACTTTGCGGAAAATTATCTTTAACCAGTTTTATGGCCGGTAAGCTCAACAAGAATTCGCCAAAGCGGTCAGAACGGATAATCAGGATTTTTTTCACTTACTTTATTCTGCCAATTTTTCTTCGTGTTCCAATTTTCTAGAGCGAGTTTTTCGAACTAACTCCCAATACTTTGCCCATTTGATAAACTCTACCCACATAAAAAGAATGGTAAATACTAAACCATGCAGCCCTTCTAGAAATCCTTTTTTCTTTACATATACCTTCCAAAATACTTTACGCATTCTCTTCAAAATACTTTTCCTTATGAATCGCTCATCCTTAACCCCTAAATCATCGAGGATCCTTTGTGACTGAAGGTTAGTGTATCTATTCTGACGTTCGATAAATTCTGATATGCTGTCAAAAGGATAATGCTCTACTGCTGCCTCTAAAATTCCCATCTCACCATCAACAATAAGAGTTTCATGAATACTACCCTCATAGTGAGCTTTACCTTTTCTAAAAAAATGAGCTGAGTAATGATACCACCCTCCGTGCTTCATTGCCCTACCTAAGAAAAAGTTCTGCCTTCTAAATTTATAAGCATTATAACGCCCACTGCCCTCAAGAACTTTTTCTACGGCCTGACGCATGCTCTCACTAACCACTTCATCAGCATCTAATTGAAGGATCCAATCTCCGGAAGCATGCTCAACCCCCACATTCCTTTCCTTATCAAAACCTTCAAATTTCCTTTGGACAACCTTAACTCCGTATTCCTTACAGATCCCAACTGTTGAATCGGTTGAAAATCCGTCAATCACCACTACTTCATCAGCCCACCTTATACTTTCTAGGCAATTCCTTATCTTAGCTTCGGCATTCTTTGTAATCACTACCGCTGAAAACTTTAATCTTGTCTCCACTCTATCTCCTTAACTTATCTTTTTGAAGATTGTTTTCCCTCTATTTCCCAACGTTTAGCGTAGATGAAAAAAGATTCAAATGCAGAAAAAAAAGAAAGCAGTAACCCTTCTAAGCCTTCCTTAGAGCCTCGATGTCTAAAGTACTGCTTCTTAAACATCCTTAAAGGCTTTGTTATTATAAATCTTTTTTTAAATACTATTTTCTTGTTAAAAAATCCTTCAGCTAACTTGTCTGACTCTTTATTAATTTTAGAGGAACACTGTCCCAGGGACCTATAAACATAATGCTCAATAAATCCTTCTAAATTTTTAGCTTTACCCTTAAAGGCAACGCATCCTTTGTGTCGCTCCTCAAATTCAGCAGTACCCTTTCGGAATAAATACAGCTTAGGGTCAGGATAAAAACTAGCCATCTTGATCCAATGATCCAAAAAATAATTCCTGGTATTGATAAAATACCCGTCAACATCATCCAATTTATTTTGTTTAATCAGCTTATCTAATTCGGATTTTAAAACAATGGGTATTCTTTTGTCAGATTCAAGCAGAAAAATCCAATCCTTGCTTGCTGCTGATATGCCTTGGTTCCATATTTGTCCAGAATTTAGGCACTTATCGACTTTGATTATTTTATCGGTATATCTGCTGGCGATTTCAATCGTTTTGTCGCTACTGCCAACATCAACAATAACAATTTCACCAGCCCACTTTGCTGAGCTAAGACAATCTTCAATTATGTCTTGAGCATTTTCAGTTACTACCACTACCGAAATATTCGACATAAAACAACCTTTTTATTTTAAATCTTCATTAGCCGCAAATATCACACCTTGTAGTTCAAGTACGCCAATATTGCTTCTTTTACTTTTATCTTTTGCTAATTGAACGTATTGTCCAAATAGTTCCTTACAATCCTTTAAATCAGTATACAAGTCTTCCTTATCCAACATTATGAATCTTTCATCCTTATCTAGCTGCGAAATTATCTCCTCTAAATTGTCTATACCTTCCCTTGATTCCACCTTGGGTATTAACAGTACTCTCTTAGGGATTATCTTTTTCATTTCAGCAATTTGTTGGGCCTTTGTTACATTGGTTACGCCAAAATATCTTATGTTATCAAAATTATTTATGGCTTCTAATAAATCGTCTAAGCCTAAGATGGGAATCGGCGGCTTAAACCTGCCTTCGGGAAAATCTAAAAATACATCATTTTTGATTTGCTTTAATAAACTGAAAAGCTCTTCCTTGCTTTTAATCCAAGCGACATTAACTCTAAACACAGCATTATCAGGAAAAGGAATATGCAACAATCTTGCATGTTGTGAAATTATTAACATCTTAATTCTCCTATTTGAGTTTCAAGAAAAGGCGTTTTCGCCGAGGCCTTCAAGCAAATCTGCAATTTCCGGACGCATCAACCACTTAGGCGGTCTTTTCTTTTCCTTTATGAATTCACGAGCCAAGGTTCCGCTGACTTCTAGCCTACAGGATTCATCGTGTGAGCAAGTATTTTCAGTAGCTATTGATTCACATTTTTCACAATAAAATGGACCCTTCAACAATAAAGGCGTTATGCCTAAGGGTGGTAAATTAGAAAATATCTTATGTGCAGCATATTTCTCATAATATCCGCCCACGCCAGCGTGATCTCTACCAATAATTATGTGAGTACAACCGTAGTTTTTTCGTATTAAAGCATGAAATACAGCTTCTCTTGGTCCGGCAAATTTCATGCCTATGCCTAAAGCAGCAAGAAGCGCTTTGTTTTTCGGATAATAGCCATCAATCAACCTTTGATAGGATCTTACTATAAGTTCTTTCTTAAAATCACCGGCCTTTGTAAAGCCGACTGCCGGATGGATTAAAATCCCATCGACATATTCCATGCCGCAGCGTTGAAGATACTCGTGCGCTCGATGCACCACATTTCGGGTGTGAAAAGCAACGATAGTCTTCCAATTGTGTTTTTTAAAATATTCTTTTACCTCTTTGGGCGTCATCATAAATTTACGCACATCAAAATCAAAATTATTTAAAACCGATACCACCCGACCGCCCACGAGAACTTCTCCCATCTTAAGCACCTTGGCCACCCCCGGATGCGCTACATCTTTAGTGCCATAAATCTTCTCACAATATGCGAATTTATTATAATCATAAATCTCGTCTACCGAAAAAAGAACGTTGGCTTGGCCTTGTTCATCTCCCAATAACACCTCATCTCCGATTTTAATTGAAGCGGCTGCTTCTTTGCTTATATCTAAAATAATCGGTAAAGTCCAAACATCACCGACCACAAGACGCATATTATTCAATACTGATTCAAAATCATCCTTTCCCATAAAACCAGAGAGAGGAGCATAGCCGCCTATAGCTATCTGCTCAGCATCCATAAGGATTTCCTGTCTGACCTTAAGCTTAACTAACGAGTTCTTTTTTGGAAATAAAGGTTTTGGATTCATCTGTATCACCCAGGCTAAGTAACTGATAAATTTGCGAGACTGCACATTTAGCCGAAGAACCAATATTATAAAAATATTCCTGATTCATAGCTAACCGCTTCTGACTCAATCTTTCAGGATTAGCTAGCTCTCCTAAAACTGCTTCCTTCAAAGCCTCACCATGATTAGCCTCAACTACTGCACGATTCAAGTAAGCTTGACGATCGAGGCTTGGCCAATATTTATTAAATTGATCAACATCTATCTTCATGCAAACAATTGGCTTATCTAATATCGAAAATTGATGCACAACCGCGCTAACATCACTTACCAGTAAGTCGCTAATCCGCATGTAAGGTATAATATCAAAATCATTGATCAATTGTACATTTTTGTTCTCTTTTAGTATTGAATCTAAATACTCTCGCCATCTAATTTTATTGACCTGCTGGTAATAAAATTTATCGTGCAACTTAAGAAGAAGATTGGCTTTTAGCGTAGTCAATGCCTTAAGTGTTTTTTGCACATCTTCGAGAAAGCTCTCTATCGGCGCCCAGACTGGAGCGTAAAGTATCGTCGGAAGGTTCTCATCTAAGCCGAGTCTCTTAGATAAACCGGTATCAATGTTGTCCAAAAGAGAATCTGTTTGGGGCATGCCTACTTCTTTTAATCTCGGATCCTCAGCTGCGAAAATTCCCGCCTCGATGAACTTACGCTTCATGTACGGCCCGATTAAGAAAATTTGATCAAATTTTCTTGCCTCTTGGCTAACTGAAAAATTTCTAAAAGAAGTAGTATGGAAAAACTGAATAGTTGAAGAATAACTATTGTCTACCATGTGATAATCCGGACTAATATAGATATCAAATTTCGAGAGTTTTGCAAACTTTTCTCTTATGATAAATTTCTTATCTATGCCAAAAGGTTTATAAAGTTCGCGCGGCCTATCTTTACTCTGATACATACCCGAGAAGAAAATTTCGATTCTTTGATCATGCTTAAGAATCTCATAGATTGGCCTAAACTGTATAAAATTGGTACAACACACTCCGGCAAAAAAAATCTTCTTCTTTTCACCTTTTTTCTGCCGAGATTTAAAAAATAATTTCATTTGCTAATGCAGTTAATTACCTTAAAAAATCACTTATTTTTTGAACTACATATCTGATTCGTTCTTGCTCTAACCCTCTCTAATAGAATATGCTTACCAGATAGAATTGCATCTTTAGCAATTTTGTAATGCGTTTTAGCTGGAGTAGCAATAACCACCGCATCAATCGATTTATCTTTCAGTATCTCCTAATAATCTTTAGTGGCTTTAATTGAAAAATAACTTCTCTTAACTTTATCTAAATTATCCTTCAATAAGTCAGAACAGGCCGATACTGAGGAGCCTTCTAATTGATTAAATTACGTATATAATTTGGTCCCCAATGTCCGCAGCCGATAATTCCGATTTGTTTCATTTGATTTACCTGGTATAGGTTACTTGGGCCTTATGTAAAGGCGTAAAATTATTTAATATTTTAAAGTAGTTTTTATTGTCGAGATATATATTATCGAACTTCTTCTTTCGTTTTAATATTCTCCAAAAACTAATTAGATTAAAAAAAAGTTGGTTTATGCTGTAAACATAAATATTTGAATGTTTACTAAAACTATTTCTATTTTTTTCTTTTGAGAAAATCCAAACAATATTACCCTGCCGAGCTAGCTTTAAAATTTCTGGATTTATTCTTTTTATATAATCTTGATCATGTTTAGTTAAAACATAAAGTATACGTTTAAAATTACCCCATTTAGCATGAAAAATTTTTTTATTTCGTTCAAAATCCTGATTGAATTTCTTAAACCTGATAAATGAACGTCTTTCGCGATGATAAACATAAGCCGCCCTAGCACAAACCGATAAAGAACCTCTTTCCTGAGCCCTTTTACAAAAATCAGCGTCCTCAAAATTGCCCATTCCGTATATTTCATCAAACGCCCCGATCGCTTCAATAACTCTCCGCTTAACTAACATACAAAATCCGGTTGCCCAAGCTAATTCAGAATATTGGCCTGATTGATTTTTGAGCCTTTTTGAATATAGCTCTATAGAGACACCTTTTTTGGGACGAGAACCAAAAGTATTACTGTTAGGGTTGACTATATCGAAATCTTGTCTGCTTTCTGCCAATTTTACCATTTCTGTAAGCCACCCTTCAGTAACTAATGTGTCGTTGTTTAAAAAACAAAGGTAAGGAGCTTGTGATTCTCTTATCCCCTGGTTAGTTGCCTTAATGAACCCTAGATTATCCTCATTTCTCAGTAAAGTAATCTCTCCCTTCTTCTGTTGAGCTAACTGAAATAAATACTCTTTGGTCTGGTTATCACTGCCATTATCGATAATAATTAAATGAAAAGGATATTTTGTCTTGCTAAAAACACTCTCTAGGCAATCTCTTGTGAAATCAACCAGATTCCAAACCGGAATAATAATATCACAACTCATTTTTTCTTATAGATTATAACCAGCGGCCAGTTGGATACGGTTTTAAACTTATGGTAGCCAGGGTCAGGCCGATTTTCCCACATTATATCAGGATAATCCAGTATTATTTTTTGATATCTTTGATTTATCTCTCTAAGGTAATCCTTGTCTAATTTCTCCAAAGGAAACCAATCATTCCTTATGACAATCCATTCCGGAAAGGTTTTACAATTAAAACATCTATTGTCGACACGAAGATTAGTGTAAAAAATAGTAGCATAATCTCCATAAATTAATTTAACCGTATCTGTCGGTTTTGCCTCTTGATTTAAAAATTTTACTATCCCCTCTACCGGACCGTCATAGTCATGGGTTAATTCCTGGACAATGTTAACCGGATGAATCGATAGTTTATCGCGAGATAAGCTTCCCCGATTAAATATATTTGTAAAACAAACAATAACAAATATTAAAAGTGCGGCTACCTTATTAATCTTTAACCAGCCAACAATCAAAACGCCCAAGATGATAGAAAAAAGTGGTAGCAAATGCACAACATATCTTAATTGCCTCTCGTCGGCCAAAAGAAGAAAAATGATCGTGGAAATAATTACATATATCAAAAGCCAAAGGTTTTGCCTGTCCAATGGTTTACCCAATATTGGAAAAACTCTTTTTCGAAAAAAACTAAAAAAAGTTAAGCTGAAAAATAAAAATCCTATAGGAAAAATATATTTATTAAGCGAACGAAAATAGAATTCTAAATGGTCTTCTATCCGTTCAAAAGTTATCTTTCCGCTATATTCAACACTACCAAAGTACAATAAAAAAGGGAGAGTCAAAATAGTGATTATAAAAAGACAAAATAATATCTTCCTTATTCCGATAGCTCTAATATTATTCCTGTTAAAGATAAAAAAATGACAAATTACACCGGCAAATACCGGAAAGAAAATTCCGTAATTAGAGTGAAAAAGAAATACAGCACTCAACACAAACCCTAAGGCAGCCTTTTTTTTGCTTTTAACTATGCTTAAATACGACACTAGTAACCAAAGAGTGAAAAAAGTGGTAAGAGAATACCAGCGACATTGACGCATATAGAGAAAAAAAACACTGGAAAAAACCATAAAAGCACAAGCCAACCTTGAAACTAATCTATTCTTAAACAACCGTTCGGCCAATAAAAAACACAATAACGCGGCACCGAAGCCAAATATGGCAAAAGGAAATCGGGCAGCAAAAGTAGTTTCTCCTAATAACCAAAAGGATCCAGCCGTAAGATAAAATTGAAACCAAGGAGCATACTTCCAACCCTTGTCTTTACAAGGATCTTCATAGATATTGACAATAAGATTTTTCCCATCAAAAGCCTTAGGGATGCCGAAATGAAGCGTATTTCTACCTAAGACTGCGGTTGTAGCCTCATCTTGCCAAAGATAAATATTTCCCAAATTAGTAAATAGAATTACCCCTGCTAAAAAGCAAAGCAAAATTAAAATAACGTCTTTTCTCATCTTAAATCTCAAAAATAGCAAAAAATCCGTTTATCTGGCCCTTTAACTGGTGGAAAGTTCTAATAGCAAACAATCTCTTGAGTATATATCGCCATCTTAAGTAAAACCGCTTATTGGCTTTATCTAAAAACCGGGAAAATTCCTCCTTAGTCATGCCTTCATTAACATAATGAATTTGAGTATGGTCTAATATAGTACTTTTGGAAAAATCAAAGGAATGCTCCTGCTGCCTAAGCCTCTGGTATAATTCTGTTCCCGGAAAAGGTATAAATTTATTAAAATGAGCATAATCTAAATCCATATCTATGGCAAAACGCACGGTTCTCTCTAGACTTTCCCAAGTTTCACCGGGGGTTCCGACAATAAAATCCCCTCTCACTTCCAGGCCAGCTTCTTTAGTCAAACGGACCGCTCTTTTGTTCAACTCGACAGTATTTCCTTTTTTAAGCAGTTTAAGAACTCTGTCATCACCGGATTCAAAACCATATAAGACTTGCCAACAACCAGCCTGCCTCATTCGCTTTAGTAGTTGGCCATCTATACAAGCTGTTTTAGTAAGACAGGTCCAGGCAAGGTTAAGTTTTCGCTTTTTAAATTCATCGCAAATTTCATAAACTCTTTTTTTATCCAAAGTGAAAGTATCATCAAAAAACCTTATCTCTTTTACTCCATATTTTGATACTACCTCTTCTATCTCTTCAAAAACATTAGCTACACTTCTCATCCGGCAGCGTTCACCGAAAATTTTACGATCACAAAAAGTACATTTTGAGGGACAACCGCGCGAAGTCATAATCACAGCATAAGGAACTTTGCGGCAAGAAGCTGGGGTAGGACGATAAAATTTAGGATGCGCCAAAAGATGCCTTGCCGGAAGCGGTAAAGAGTCTAAATCCTCGACAAAAGCCTGATCTTTATTTTGATGAATGCCATTTTCGTCTCTATAAATGATGCCCGAAACATCTCTTAAATTCTCAAATCTTTTATTTTTATAATTCTTAAATAGCTGTTCAACGGTCAATTCCCCTTCACCGACTACCCCGATATCAAAAAGACCAGTCGCTAAAGTATCTTTGGGTAAAGCGGTTACGTGAGCGCCTCCGATTAAAATCTTTGTTTGCGGAAAATTTTCGCGGATAAAAGTTGCTACCTTTTTAGCCTTGATAAATGCCGGAGTAGTAACTGTAAGGCCGACTACATCCGGAGACTCTTTTCTTATTTTATCAAAAAGACTCTCAAACGAAATTCCCATAGCACAATCGACTATTTTTGCCTCTAGGCCTATTCTTTCTAAAACCGCAGCAATATAAGCAATCCCCAGGGGTGGTACAATATTTAACACCTTTATGATGCTTTTAGTTTTGCCTACGGACTCTTCTTCATGCTCAAAAGGAGGACTAATCAATAAAACTTTGGGCTTCATTTTTCTCCCGTCTTAATTGTCATATTTTCGCGTAAGTAGCAAACGTAAGACTGTAGCGATGTATTTTCTCCCCCGTCTAAAGTAATCCTTAAAGCTACTGCCTGTTTTAGAGTATCCTCTTCTCCGGGGAGCCCAAACGTAGGGAATTTCAACCACCCGATAGTTTAATTTCAAAGCCCGATAGATAAAATCAATGAAATACTCACCATAATCACCCCTTAGCTTAATTCGTTTAAAAATATCGCGACGGGCAACTACAAAACCGCTGGTATAATCTCTAAACCTGTGGTCGAGAAAAACCTGAATAAAAAAATTCATCAACCTGCTACCTATGGCTGCTAAAATTGTATCGGAGGGTTCCAAGATTTCTGCTCTCCAAGTACCCCCTAAAACAAAACGAGAACCCGCAGCTATATCATAATCTGCATTTACTAAAGATAAAAGTACCGAAAAGTACCTAGGAGGCATGGAAAAATCACAATCCATCCAACCAACGGCATCTCCGCTAGCTAGCTCTATACCTCTCCAGATACTATTTCTTAAGCTGGGATTCTTATATCTTCTTTCTAGCTTTAGAAAAGGATACTTTCCGCTTTCAATCATATCTTCAACAACATCAGCAGTGCCGTCGGGTGAATCATCATCAACAACTATTATCTCCTGAAGATGTTCTAAAGACTCGGCTATACTTTCTATCAAAGGTCTTATATTCTCAGCCTCATCGTAAGTTGGTAAAATTACTGAAAGTGATAAGTGCTTCTTCATGAAAGTATCTCCTTTAAAACCCGTGAAACCTCATCTATCTGCAAATCAGTTATCGCTTGGCCGCTAGGAAGATAAAAACCACAACGGGCAATTTTTTCGGTAACCGGATATCTCTCACCTATAAAAAACCCCTGACTAAGAAACACCGGCTGCTCATGCATTCCGATAAAAAAGGGACGAGTTTGAACGCCGGCCCTCTCTAAGGCTTCCATTAATTTATATGTCGGCCATCTAAAATACTCTTCTGGACTTATACTTTGCCAGTCTTTTTCAAAAAACTTCTGGCTTTGCTTCTCTTCTTTAAGAAGCACGTTATACATCCAAATAACATTCTTGGCCCATTTATGCTCTATGGGCAATTGAAGCGGTAAATTTACTAAGGCCTGCGAATACTTTCTGGCCATGTCAATTTTACGTTCAACGAACTTATCGATATTCTCTAATTGGGCTATGCCTAAAGCAGCTTGAATATTAGTCATTCGATAGTTATACCCTAGCCGGTGGTGTAAAAATCTTGGCGATTTTAAAAAACAAAGATTTTTAAGTTTACGAAGACGTTGAGCAATCACAGTATCAGAGGTTAAAACCATACCTCCCTCACCAGTAGTTATATTTTTATTTGCATAGAACGAAAAACAAGCAAGTTTACCGAAACTACCACATTTTCTTCCTCGATATTCACCTCCATGTGTCTGGGCCGCATCTTCAATAACAATAAGACCGTGTTTTTGAGCAATATCCATTATTGGCTCTATGTCAGCCGGATGTCCATACATATGTACTGGCATTATTGCCACGGTCCGGTCAGTAATTTTTGACTCTATCTGGTTTACTTGCATGCAATAAGTTTCCGGATCACAATCAACAAGCACCGGCAGACAACCAGCTTTAGTAATCGCCTGAACGCAAGAAATAATAGTAAAACTGGGTAGAATTATTTCGCTTCCTTTAGGAAAATCACAAGCATCAACCGCTAATTCTAAAGCAACCGTTCCGTTACAAACAGCAATACCGTATTTTTGGCCGCAGTATTTTGCCCATTCGGATTCAAAACGCTCAAGAAAACTCCCAGAAGAAGAAATCCAATTAGTCTTAAGACACTCGGAGACGTACTTTAATTCATTACCCGGCAATAAGGGTTCGTTTACGGGAATAATGGTTCACCATCCTTTTTTCGCTTTTTTTGCTCTGGATAAGCAGAGGGAAACCTCTCCTTCTCCTGAACTCCGATGTAGGGGCCTTGTTTTATTTCTAAAAGTAAACTTGGCTCATAAAAATGAATGCCGTGGCCGCCGAAAACTAAAATAATAATATCTCCGGGAAATATATCCCGACTTTCTAAATATTGTTTATCTTGAGAATAAAAATCAATTCGGGCATGGCCTTTTTTAAGAATTAAAACTTCGGAAGTACCTTCAAGGCTACGCGACATATTATGATGGATATGAGCTACCACCTCTTGACCGGCATCATAAAAGATATATCCAACCTGCTGCTTGAATTCATTAGGTGTAAAAAACTCAGTATGAGAAGGATTGTAATCCCCTCTTATAATAAGACCTAAAAGCTCGCCTTTGTGCTCTATTCGTTCTTTCATGACTCACCTCTCATTTATTTATAACTTATTTATATTAAGTGGGTTATCCTAAATATTGGCAATATTTACTTACAGATATCCTATATCCTAAGCTGATTAAACTCTCCTTCCCATTTAAAAGCCATATAATTAAACAGTTTTTGAACTCTATGATAATAAGTATACCTTGTGGTTACTAGTTCAAATCCGGCCTGAGCAATGTGCTCTCGTTCGTTATCGTTATGCAAATAATACTCAACTAACTGCAAAAGTTCTTTTTCGTTCCTATAGGTAACAAGATGTTTTCCTTCTTCAAAAAGCTCATAAAATCCATTATCTTTTATCCGATTCGTCAAGAGAAAGCAACCACAAGACATTATCTCAAAAATACGCATATTAATGTCGTTAGCAATCGCATAGTTAAAACCAATTTTAGAAGTACTATAGATTTCGCTCATTTTCCTAAACTTTGCTCCTTTAATATAGCTATTAGGATACTTTTCTCTTAAACTATCTATTAGCCGCCCACGAAGGGATTTACGGGCTTGGGAACCAACAAAGCCTATATCGTATTTTTTTTCTAGTTTCAGCTTCGTGTGAATTTGGGGATCGCAACCTAAGGGAAGCCACTGAAATTCAACATTCTTCACTTGCCGGCTTAATGAAAAAAATCCGGACTTATTCGCACAGAATGCCAAATCATAATGTTTCACTTGTTGTCGAATTTTTTTATAAGGTTTCTTTAAATGCGTATCGATAACATAAAATACAGCTGGATGAAGATCTTTCGGAATATCATATTTGTAATCCCCATGATCGATTCTTAAATAAAGATCAAATTTTTTCGGAATATTATTTGCATCTTTAGTCCAAAAATGACTATAGTCAATTTTGTTTTCCTGGAGTACCTTCTCTATGTAAATGCCAGTAGTCGACTTATTATCCTTATTGTAAATTAAAGCTATCCTCATTTATCCTTTCCTGCTAATAGCTTTTCTGCTGCCTTAAAAACTTCATCAACATCAATATCTTTTAAACACATTATATCATGCATGCATTCAGGAAGTTTAAAATTTATATAGCAGGGCCGGCAGGAAATATCTTTCTTTATAACTATATGCCTCGAATCATCCAAAGGATAAGGTCCATATACTTTTTCATCAACCGGACCAAAAATAGACACAGTTTTTAGGCCTAAGCCTACGGCCATATGTATTGGTCCACCGTCATTAGCTATAAGCAGCTCAGCATTATTTAATAAGTTTAAAAACTTAGATAGCTCCATATCAACTGCCTTATCCGGCCGGTTACACATTAAACTAGCTACCTCATCAACTATGCCTTTCTCCTGATCGCTCCCGGAAATAATTACTTTAGCCCCTAATTCCTCAATAAGTCGATCTGCTAATTGAGCAAATCCAGCTTTATCCCAATGCTTACGATAAGCCTGTCCGCCCCAACTTGCCCCGCCACCGGGAACCATAATTATCTTTAGCTTATCCCTATTAGCAATTTCCTTTTGATCTGAATCTAAAAACAGCTCAATTTTTTTATGCCGCGGTTCAATATTAATAATCCTTAAAAGATCAAGATAATATTCAATAACATGTTTATCTTTATAACCAGAAAACTTAATTCTTTTAGTTAAAAATCGCCCACGCCGTTTATAATCATAGCCGACTCGCTCCTTTATTCCAGCGATAAAAGATAAAAATCCAAACTGGGAGTTTAACGAAAGGTCCAAAACCGTATCAACCTTCTCCCTTCTAATATCAGAAACAAACTCTAAAAACTTCTTTATCCAGGCTATTCTGGACTGTTTTCTTATGGCCTCAAACTCATCCCGTTCATAGATAAAACACTTTTCGATTAAAGGGTTATCTTTTAAAACCGGGTAACTACGCTGGTTACAAAGATAAAATACTTTACTGCCGGGTAATTTCTCTTTTATATTTCTTATCAACGGGGTAGAAAACAAAACATCACCAATGCCAAACGGATTAATGATTAAAAAAGATTTATTCTTTGACATAGATAGTAAGAAATGACAATAGAAGCCAAAACATAATCGAGAGCCTCAATGAATAAAGCTGGGTGTCAAAAAAAGAATGGATTAAAAATGCCGAAAGAGCACAAAAAATCCCCATAGATAAATAATTTTTATTAGCTTTTATGCTTCTGTAGCCTCGAGAAAATAATTCTCCCAAAAACCAAAAAAAGGCCAAAAAACCTATCATCCCGGTTTCGGCTAAAATCTGCAAATAACAGTTGTGGGCATATTGAACAATAAAATATTGGCTTCCATACTGTTTAAGGTAATCCATGAATGTGCCGATACCCTTACCGATCAAGGGTGAAGAATTAAACATTAGAAAAGCTGCCTTCCAGACCCTGAAGCGATCAGCATCGCCGCCATACTTGAAGATTGACAAGAACCTTTCTTGAATGACCGGAATGCTAACTAAGGCAGTCAAAAGCCCTAAGATAAAAACCAAAGATACTATTTTTATTCGCTTAGTTGTAGCAAATAAAAAGACAAAAATAATCAATATCATCAATGAAAGCCAGGCTCCGCGAGAGTAGGTAAGAAATAGATTAGTCAACAGCAAGGGTAGAAATAAGACCAGAATCAGTCGATAAGAAAGCTGCCTAGTTGAAAGAAGGAAACCGAATAAAAGGAAAAAAGAAACCACCAGATAACTAGCAAAGTCGTTATAATGCCGGAAGGTTGCAGTTGGGGCTAGGAGATCATTATGGAAAAGCATTGGGTAATTTCTGATAAAGCTTACGCCTTTAATGACCTGATGGAGTCCGTCGATATTTATCAAGAGGCTTGACAAAAGAAACAAGCCAATGAGCCATTTAATCTGTTTTTTATTCAAAAACACCTGGGCAAAGTAAAAAAGCAAAAAACCTTCGCCCCACTTAAAAAACCAGGCATGAAAACTCTTTTTTAGCAACGGCCCGCTGACAAACATTGACAGGCTTATGGCAATATAAAAAATCAAAAGGGCCAGGTTTATTCGGTTTTTGAAAAAAGTCTTTATGGCGGATAGAGACGGCTTTTTAAAAATACACCTGGCTATAAAAGACAGGTATATCAAACCAAAGCAAGACTCAATGGCAGCATTTGAAATAGGAAGAAAAAATATTAAAACTGCAAAAAAGAAAACAGCTATCCTATCTATGATACCTATTATCTTTTCTCTTTGAACTTCATTCAAATTCATCTCTCTTCCTTCAAGGTTAACTTTCCTTTTCGGTCCACTGTTAACAGGATCGTCCCTGATTGATCGGTCCGTAAAATTTTAGAGCCAGACTTTTTTAATCTTTCCAAAGTTTCTGCCGATGGGTAACCTCTAATATTATCCCGATCGACGCTGATTACAGCTATTTTCGGAGAAACTGCCTGCAAAAACTCGATTCCCGAAGCATCGCCGGCCCCATGGTGCCCTACCTTTAAAACCTCAGCTTTAAAATCCCGGCCGGTTTTTAAAAGGGTTTTTTCGATCTGGTCAGTGGCATCAGCCATCAACAAACAGCGAAAATCGTTATATTTTATCATAATTACTAAAGAATTGACATTGAAATCAGAAAAAACAAAAGGCCTAGCTGGCCAAAGGATTTCTAGCTCAAACTCGCCAACCGACAACTCATCGCCGCCGGATAAGACCCGGTAACCGGCTCTTTGCCTTACCAATTGCTCGTACCAACGATAGATATCCTGCTTGGGCAAATTTTCTCCGTTATCGTAGATATCTTTAACTGAGAATTCCTGAACCATAAGAAACGCTCCTCCAATATGATCGAGATGAGGATGGGTAAAAATCAAATGCTCCAAGCGCTGAATATTTTTTTCTTTTAAATACTGCGATACCTTAAAACCGCTAATAAAATTTCCGGTATCGATTAACAAAGTCTCACCGGTCGGTGCCTCAACAAGTATTGAATCGCCCTCCCCCACATCAAGAAAGTGGATTTTTAAAGGAACTTCTTTAGCAGAAATAGAAAGACTAAAATAAAAAAATAAAAATAAAATTAAAAATTTCTTCACCGGATTTTCTTAAATAAACTGAATAAAGTTATACCCCAAAGGCTGCCTAAACTATTAAGCAAAATATCCCAGGTTTGAAAATAGCGGTAAGGCAGAACTGCCTGAAAACCTTCATCTAAGACACCGATCAAAAAAGTAAAGCTTATGGCTAACCAGAAAGCCTTAGCTGCTTTCTTTACTCTGGCTGTATCCCGCAAAGCCAGCCAGCCTAAAACGGCAAATTCAAGTAGATGAACCCTTTCCTCAATTATCTCTATCTGCCAAGTCAAAACTAAACCGGTAGCGACTAAAACAAAAAATATTATCTTCCTTATCCGGCTGATACCGGATTTAATTATAAAAACTAAAAAAATCGATCCTGAAACCAGAAGCAGCAAAGAGATTACGATCTTAAAACCTCCTTGGCCAATGCTGGCTTTCATCAGATTCATTACCTGACGCATAAAGGAGGCAGAGATCACTATGAATAAGCCGAAAAATAAGGTGAGCTTAGAAAAAAACAAGTATCTATAAGGGGGTATTTTAAACATCTATACGAAGTACTATGTACGATGTACTAAGTACTATTAATAGGCACCTTTGCCTTTGACAACTACTGGCAGTGTCCACCAAAGGATTAAAAGGTCCAGCCAAAACGACCAGTTATTTACATACCAAATATCCCATTTGATCCAACGGTACGAAGAAAGATCAGAGCGGCCGCGAATTTGAGCTAAACCGGTTATCCCCGGCCTGACTGAAAGCCTCTGAAGATGGTTATAGGAAAACTTATCGCTTTCTTCTACCGGAAAGGGGCGCGGCCCGACCAGGCTCATATCACCCTTTAAAACATTAAATATTTGCGGCAGTTCATCTAAACTGTATCTTCGCAAAAATTGCCCCACGGGAGTCACCCGGGGGTCCTTTTTGATTTTAAAAATAAGTTCGCCCTTTGACTCATTTTTGTCCAAAAGTTGTTTTTTTAAACTATCCGCTTCTTTTATCATAGAACGAAATTTGTAAAAACTGAATACTCTTCCCTTAAAACCGGTACGTTTACGAATATACAGCACCGGCCCCGGCGAACCCAATTTTATCAATAAAGAAATTACTAAAAACAGTGGGCTTAAAATAACCGCCAAGAGTAAAGCTATCGATAAATCAACCAGCCTTTTTAAAGCAAATTCCGCCGGATGGCGCCTTCTCTCTTTATAGGTCAATAAAGGTATGATCCCTAAATAACTGATATATAATTCCGGCAGGGGATCCTCGAAGCTGTCGGGGATAATCCGCAAACCAAGATGCATTTTCTTTGCCTTCTCCAAAAGTTGGGAAACAGCCAGCCTTTCTGAGGGAATTGAAACAATTAATTCGTCAATAAAATACTTTTTTACCACAACGTTGAAATCGCTTAATTTCCCTAGGATCGGCGAATCTTGGACTGATTCGGTTTTTTGATCATCCAAAAAACCAATGACCCTAAAACCCCAATGGGGATTCTTGCCGATCTCTTCAGCCAGGGCCTGGCCGACCCTTCCGGCACCAACTATTAAAACATTAACGTTTTTAAAACCTTGGGCTATCAACTTTCGCAAAATCAATCTTTTGGCTGTCCGCCAAGCAGTCAAACTGACACAAAGCAAAAATAAACATTTAAAAAATATCTCTCTTGAAAAAAATTGATATTTACTAAAAAATATGACTCCGGCTATCAAAATACTGGTATTGATAACCGCCGTGACCACTCCCAGGATCTCCTTGGGGATGCTTAAACTTCTATCGGTAGTATAGAAATCTTTCCTATTAAAAGCGATGATCAAAAATATAAACCAAAGCAAAGCAACTAAACAATATTCACCGAAATCGGGAAACCGGGCTTGGCCAGTCAACAGCTCCCGGAATGATGAATACTTTAAAACATAGGGGATGAAAAATGACAATATGAATAAAGATAGATCGGTCAAAAGATAGATCGGATATATTTTTTTAGAACCTTTGATCATCGGATTTAATCTTTGTTCAAAACGCCTTTATCCTTGCTTCGAACCAGCCTAAAAAAATCATCAAACATTCTTTTTATATAGGCTAATTGCTTCGGAGTGATACCTGGGTAAACCCCAATCCAAAATAAATCATTCATCACTAAATCAGTATTTTCTAGCTTTTCCTCTACCCGGCTTTTAATGCCCTGATAAGCTGGTTGTTTAGTTAAATTCCCGCCAAAAAGCATCCGGGTGGCAATTTTATGCTTCTCCAGATAAATTATGATATCGCTGCGGTTAAAAGGGGCCTCCGGCCTAACCAATACCGGAAAACCAAACCAGCTGGGTGCTGACACTTTAGCAGCTTTTGGTAAAATCAGATATTTTTTATATTTCGCTAAATGCTTATAGAGAATTCCAAAATTTTTCCGTCTGGCCTCAATGAATTTACTAAGCTTACCCAGCTGAGCCAGTCCTATTGCTGCTTGCAAATCAGTAGCTTTTAAATTATAGCCGATATGTGAATAAACATATTTGTGGTCGTAACCCCAAGGGAGCTTAGCATGTTTTTGCGAAAACCTCTTTTGGCAACTGTTATCCTGTCCGGGCTGGCAAAAACAATCCCTACCCCAATCCCTCAATGAAATTATTATTTTATACAGTAAAGGATTATCGGTTAAAACTGCTCCGCCCTCCCCCATGGTAATATGGTGAGCCGGATAAAAACTACAGGTTGAGATATCTCCGAAAGTACCGGTAAATCTTCCCTGGTATTTTGAGCCGAGAGCATCACAATTATCTTCGATAAACCAAAGTTTATATTTTCTGGCGATCTTGGAAATCCTTTCAAGGTCAGCCGGATTTCCCAGGGTATGGGCAATAAAAATAGCTTTGGTCTTTTTACTGATCGCCTTTTCTATTTTATCAGGGTCGATATTATAACTACCCAATTCTACATCCACAAAAACCGGCACTAAGCCATTTTGCAATATCGGATTAAGGGTGGTAGGAAAACCGCAGGCAGTAGTGATGACTTCGTCTCCGGGTTTAAGCCTCCTCTGCTTTAACTGCGGCGAAGTCAAAGCTGAAACTGCCAAAAGATTAGCCGAAGAACCGGAATTGACTAAAGAACAGTATTTTATTTTCAAAAAATCAGCTAACCGCCGTTCAAACAGTGCAGCTTTCGGCCCGGCAGTCAGCCAAAAATCTAATGCCGCATCAACCAAACTAATCATCTCTTTTTGATCATAAATCCGGCCGGCATAATTTACTGCGGTTTTTCCAGGAACAAAACAGACCTTCTTTTTTCTTAATCTATCGATTTGGGCTATCTTCTTAAAAATTTCCAGCCTGAGTTTTTTTTCTTTATTACTAATCATATCCTATAAATTAACTGTCTGGTTATCGAAAGCGGCCAGGCTATTCTTAAAAATCCTTTTTGCCTGCTTAACCGCCTTTTTACGTTCGCCTAAATCCGGATAAAGGTAAGGATTAAAATGGACCAAAATCATTTTTTTAGCTTTAGCCTGTTTAGCTACTAAAGCTGCTTCTTTGGCATCTAAGTGTGGCCACTTCTTGTCTTTTTTTCCCGGTTTTGCCGAACATTCGGTAATAAACATATCAGCACCTTTAGCCAACTTGAATAAATTACTGCAAAGCCCGGTATCCGGGCAATAAGAAACTATTTTATTTTCCAAAACAAACCTAAATCCGTAACAGGCAACCGGATGTTTCAACCGTTTGATCTCTTTAAGCGGCATTGGTAATTTAGCCGGGTTTAACTGATGCAGGCTTATTTTTGTTTTTAAACGCTTAAACGGCACTGTGTAGGGCCGGTTGATTATCCGTGTTAGGGACTTCTTTGTTCCGGCCGGACAATAAAGGCTTATGCCTTGAGGAAAATTAAACCGGGCCAGGGTATGCAAACCAATGATATGATCGAGATGAAGATGACTTAAAAAAAGACTGATCGGTTTATTGCCTTTGATGTAGCGGCCAATTTTATGAAATCCTCCCCCGGCATCAAGAATTATAAACTCATGTTTAGTCTCGATAAGTATCGAAACAGTATTTCCGGTTTCAGTATCGTACCAGCCGTTAGTGCCGAGAAAAACTATCTTCATCTATTCAAGTAATCCTTATACCAGTTAAAAGTTTTCTTTAAACCGTCTCTAAGCCCCACCTTTGGCTTCCAGCCAAGAATTTTGCGGGCTTTATTTGATGAAAGATACTGGTGCTTTATCTCATACTTTGCCTGATCAAGGACTTTATAGTCCGGCTTTTGCCGGGAAATTTTATAAACCAGCTTAACCAATTCTAAGACTGAGAAAGGATTTTCATCACTGTAATTAAAAGCCTGGCCGAATAACTTTTGCTTTTTCATCTTCTCGGCCAAAACCAAATAACCCTCTACAATATCACTTACATAAATATAGTCACGGGTAAATTTTCCGTCGCTACGGATTAACAAAGTCTTGTTTTTAACTATTGAACGCATCAACTCCGGTATTAACCTTGAGAAATTAAAATCACCTGGCCCAAAAATATTTCCGCAACGGGTTACTGTTACCGGCAAGCCATAAGTATGGTAATAGGTGTATGCAATCAGATCAGCGCAAGATTTAGAAACATCGTAAGGGTGGATGCCGGATAAAGGGGCGGTTTCCCGATAGGGAAGTTTTTTATGACAACCATAAGCTTTATCGCTGGAAGCGATGATTGCCGCCTCGACTCCTTTGGCTTTTCGGCAAGCTTCTAATATGTTCCAGGTCCCCTTAATGTTGGTATCAAACCCTTTTAAGGGGTTATCTAAACAATCGCTGACCAGAGAACTGGCAGCTAAATGAAAAATGACCGAAATTTTATTTTCTTTGATGATTCTTTTCACTAAACCGAAATTTCCCACATCTCCCTTGATTATTTTGATTCTGGCTAAATCGTTTGTTGATAAAATCGTCTTTTTTCTTTCGGTTAAAATATCTAATCCTGATATTTTTGCGCCGGAGGCAATCAAATTCTTAGTAAGATGTGACCCAAGAAAACCCTCATAGCCAGTAATCAAAACACTTTTCTTGTTCCAAAACTTTTTATTCATAATTTAACGTTATCTGAATAACTTAACCTTAAGCATGGCCGTAAGTGCCGGGAGCAAGTCAAGCGGCCTGATGGTTTTACCTTCCTGTTTAGACCTTGGTTTATACCAAACCGGGATTTCGCCTATTTTATAGCCTCTTTTACACAATAAACTAGCTAATTCGAACTCATAAGCCTGGTCATCAGCAGTCATGCCCAACCCTTTTAAAATATCGGTTTTAATCAACTTAGGAGCGATAATGTCAGTGAGATTTCGATGATACCAAAGATTAGTGAGGTAAGTGACCACGATTGTCGCCAAAGAATAAGGCCTTTCTTTGATTATCGCAAGCTTAGACATATTTTTTTTGGCGGCCAGGCGTGAACCAAAAACAGCGTCGAGGTTTTCTTCTTTGAGTTTTTTAAACATCGGGTAAACATCGCTCATCCGATACTCCAGGTCAGCCCCCGGAGCAAATAAATATTTACCCCTGGCCATCTCCACGCCGACTTTACCTGACCGGCCGGCGCCGTAATTTTTCGGTTGTATAATTATTCTCAAACTATCATCCTCTAAACCTTGTAATAACTCCCGGGTACCGTCAGTCGAACAATTGTCGATAACTACTATTTCTTTATCGATAGTTAACTCTTTAGCCTCCTGGATAGCCTGTAAAATGGTATTTTTCTCGTTGAAACAATTGATCACAACAGTTAATTCCATCTATCTGATCTCCCTTCCATTAGAACTAATCAATAATATCCTTTCCCCCAAACACCTCAGAACAAGGCACCGGAAGTAGTTTACCATATATCTTTTTAACCAGATAGTCATTAATAAATTTTCTATCCTCGGCGATCAAGCAAGTGTCTACATATTTTCCGAAATACTTGATCTTCATGCCTCTGGCAACAATATCCTTTAAAGGTTCCTGAAAAAAATTTCCCAGTGAAACATGGATGTAAGGACAGGGCATTACATCGCCATATTTAGTGATCGAGATCATCCGTTTAACTGCAATACAACCCAGATTAAGCCCATAGGCCGGGGTCAGGTGAGTAAATAGATTATACTTTTTCTCAAGTGCCCTTACATAATCCATATCATCCCGGTCAACTAAACAATCAAAATTACCCTCCCAACATCCCACTGGCTTGGCATAGGTTATAAATACGCCTACGCCTTTCTGGTTCAAAAATTCCACAAATTCAATAAGCTCTTTTGACCTCACTCTTTGCTTAGAAACTACAGTCTGAACAATAATATTTAATCCGGCTTGTTTAGCCGCATCAATAGCTCTCATGGCTCGTTGGTGAGATCCCGGGGCCTTCCTGAATTTATCATGCTCCTGGCTTGAAAGGCTGTCCAGGCTCAACTGGATCTTATCAACACCTATGTTTTTTAGATGTTTTGCTTTTTTTTCATCTAAAAGCCACCCATTGGTATCAGAAGTTATGTAGAATTTCTGAGGATCGATTGCCTGGACTAAATCGTCAAAATCAGAAAAAATCAAGGGTTCGCCGCCGGTAATTACCATATGGGCAAGCCCGATCTGATCAGCCTGTTTTGAAAGCTCCTTTACATCGGGTATGGTAAAGAATCGGCCTTTCTTTTTACCCTGAAATCTCTTTACTGAACAATGGCTACATCTAAAATTACAGTTATAATCGTACTGGAATTGGATTATAGCGATACTTTCGCCCCTTTTGACTTTCTGGTCAAATTGAGCGATTTTTTCATAAACCCGGGGTTTGGCTTTTTTTAACCATTCTCTTTTTTTGATTTCGTCGGATCTTAACTGTTTTGGCTGGCTCATCTTTATTAACCCTGGATAATTTCTAACCCTGAATCCTTCAAAACCGCGATATTTATATTTGGATCAAACTTTTCCTGCAAAATCCTAACTACCTCATCGGAATAACTGGCAGCCATAACAATAACCACATCAACCGGGTCGGTTTTAAGGCTGGCCGGAGAAACTATCGGGATATGAGTAGCCGGAGTAAATTTACCCTGCTTAAATGAGGCTGAATCAATAACATAGTTTATTTTTCCGGCTAAATCAACTAAAGAAATAACTGCCAGAGCCTGATGCCCGGCACCCCAGATAGCTATTTTCTTGCCTTTACAAGTTTGGATATATTCTTTTATCTGCGTGGTAATCTGTAGTTGACGGTTATAAAAATAGCTGAGGTCTGACTTCTGGCTTTTTCTTACGATAGCCGAAATTATATATTCATGCCAGACTTCTTTACAGTCGATTATTTCAAAACCATTCAGGCTCAAGGCGAGATTTAAAGTCGCCTTAGTAAAATACAGCAAATGGTCGGGAATAAATTCAGCAAAAAGGCCTTTATCTAAAATCATATTAAAATTGGGAACCTCAACCAGGCCGATAGCTTGATCATTTAAATTATTAAATATTGCCCTGAGAGCCGAGGCCGGATCAGGCAAGTGTTCAAGAAAATTAAGAATATAAAAACCATCAAAAGGAGCATTGTCTAACCTGCCGGGATTGTCGCTGATGAACCCTGGCGAAACCTTTAACCCCCTTTTAAGACAGCGACTGACTGAATCTTTGGAATATTCTAATCCGTAAGCATCAACCCCCGATTCCCGGATAAGCTCAAGGTACTCACCTTGGCCGCAGCCGATTTCAATAACTTTTTTACCAAAAAGCGAAAATTCCTTGGTTAGTTGTAAAAATTGTTTTCTACGGAAATCTTTCATCTCAGGGGAAATATCAGCAGCCCGGATAACTTCTTTGTAATAAGCAACCGGATCGCTGTCTAACTGTACTAATCCGCAGCCTGAACATTGCCAAACTTTAAAGCTGACTCCCCGCTCACTTTCAACCGAAGCCGCATCCGGCAAGCATTGAGCGGCTTTGGGCATGTTATCGTATTGCAGCAATGGTTGGCTAAAAAATTTATGCCCGCAGATTCTACATTTATCTATTGCCATAGACTAGTCTATATATTTGCGGTACACTTCGTGTACCTTTACTAAATTTTCCGGACATGATTGGTGCCACTTAAGATAACCCTCATCGTTAGTTGACAAACCGTTATTTTCAAGAACAAATCGGCTTGAAAGAAAACCTTTGTATAAGATTGATATAAAATGCCCGCGGGTATCATGATCGCAAAAAATCTGGTTAATCGTAACCGGATCAGGCTCAAATTTAACTTCGGCCCTAATCTCAGTTTCGGCAACTTTCGAAAGCCGCGTTTCTAAATTTTCTTTGAACCGGACAATACCGCCGGGCAGATGCCAGCCAGAACCGGCAAACTGATCATTTCTCCAGGACAAAAGAGTACGTCGGCTTTCATCTTTTATCAGAAGATCGACATTGACCATAGGGGTGATCCGGCTGACAAAAAGGAATAACTCTTGCGGCAAACCCAAGGAGGGGTCTTTAACCGCTTTATTCAAAAATTTAATTGCCTCCTGTATATCCATAGGGGCTATTCTTTAACAACGGTTTTTAAAATGGTTTCCTTGTTGGAGCTATACCAATCATAGAGGGCTTTTATCGAATCATCGATCGAGCTGAACTTAAATCCTCCCAATTCCTTAAGCAGCAGCGAATTATTCCCGCTGTATTCACTGCCTAATTCGTCAGTGTTAATTATTATTTCCAGGTTTTTACCTGATAGTTTAATAACTTTTTCGGCTATAGTTTTAAAGTCGACCACCCGGCCGGTACAGACGTTATAGATCTTCTCTTTGGGTTTGTTGTCTATAAACCACTTAACAATTTTAATTAAATCATCAATATAGATAAAGTCAAAAAAAGCATTTCGCTTGATCGTAATCGGCAGATCCAAGACGGCATTGCGGCAAATGCTGGAAATGACCCTGACCCGCCAATCCTCATATTTACCAAATACTGCAAAAAGCCTGAGATTGCATACGTTGATTAGATGTTGTGTCTGTTTAGCCATCACATATTTAGAAAAACCGTACTGGTCTTCTGGAACATGCCGGTCAAAATAATCTTCCTTCATCTTAGGTACCCAATTAATACGGCTGAATTCTGCACCCGAACCAAAATAGATCATCTTACCAAAATACTCACTACAACGGGTAAGATTAAAAAACATCTTTAAATTATTGATAAACACCTGAGAAGGGTCTTTTAACGAGTGTTGGGGGGCGGCGTCGTAAGTAGCTGTATGGACGATTACATCAAAGCGATTATTTTTTAGGTAATCAAAAACCCCTGAAGAATCCAAAAGATCGAACTCTTGCCGGTTCAGAGACGATAGGCAATATTGGCCCGATAATTGTTCGACTAAATTTCTGGCAATAAATCCGGACCCGCCGGTGACTAAAACCTTCTTGCTCATTGCTATTTTTTGCTGCTTAATCAAGCCAGTAGGTGATGAGAGTTTTACGGTTTTTGTTTTCTAAAATTGCTTTATCGGTATAGTAGGAGTCATCCAGGTAATGGGTTGAAGAAATCTCTTCGATAACCGTACCTGAACGAGTACTAAAATGATGTTTTTTATTTTTTTCAATAGTGACTACGTCTCCGGCCTTACATTCATGATCCACGCCGTCCAGGCTCAGGACAACGTCGCCGTAAAGGATCTGAAAAGTCTCTTCTTTTACTTTATGGTATTGTTCAGGATGCTTCTGCCCGGGAAATATCACTATTAACTTTTTACAGTACTGCCGGTTTACTACGTTGATTATGGTTCCTCCGTATTCATAGAACTTATCAACACCGTAATGATGGGATATCTCCAGATCCAATTCACCGGGAACCGACACTTTGCTAGCCTTTAAAAAGTTTTTGACTTTTTGAACTATTTCATAGATCTTTTCCCGGTTGTCAACCCGCTGAAGATTAGCTAAGATCACCGGTTGATTGATTTTAATCTCTTGTTTAACGCAATATTCGGTATATTTAGACATATCGTTAGCGGTAATCTGGCCTTCTTGAGTCGGAATGGCTAAAAAAGTATTGACTGATTCCACCCTTTCGCCTTTGGCTATATTTTTTTTGGCAAAAACTCCTCTTCTTAAAGATTTCAAGGCAGTTAATTCTTCCGGGCTGAATTTGGCTCTTTTGTTTTTAACTCCACAGATCTCTAAGGCCTCCCGGGCAGCCTCAAGCCACAACTTAACCTGTTGCGGATTAGCCGAATAACTGTTAGGGAAACTCCCATCAACTTCAAGGCCCACATGTTTTTCAAATAAACTAGCACCTTTACCGATAGCGATCTTCACCGCAGAAACAATATCCGGCAACTCATGAGTAGAATAACCAACCGCTATCTTAGGATAACGCTTTTTTAACAAGTCGATCTGGTTAAGCTGGAGATTTTTTGAATCGGTGGGATACTGAGCAACGCAATGCATGATCGAAAACAATTTATTTCGATGGCTCAAAAAACTCACCACCTTGTCGAGATCTTCCAATGAGATCCCGGCAGTCGATAAGATAATCGGCTTATCGGCCTTTGCCACCCGCTCTAGAAGCGGCCAATCAGTAATCGAACAGCTGCCGATTTTGATGATTTGGAAAGCATGTTCCTCTATCAGGTCAACCGAAGGTTCATCAAAAGGCGTACAGATGGAAATAAAACCTAGGCTGCTGATTTGATCTTTTAAGGCTTTGAACTCCTGTGGTTTTAACCTGGTTTCGCTGAAACGCTTCACATATTTAAACTCAAAATTATTCTTAAAGTCAGGGTGGATAAAAGTATCTAAATCCCGGTATTGTAGTTTAAAAGCAAAATTAAAATCAAAGCCCTGAGTCACCTTGCGGATCTCCTTAACTATCTCCAAGGCCTGCTTTAGGCTTCCCATGTGGTTGTTAGCCATCTCAAAAATAAATAGATTTTGAAATAAATCTTTTTTTAAATCCATAAAACAATCCTTCTGGTTAAGTTTTAGAAATTTGCATGTTTTTTTCTAATTCTTCACGCGACAGAAAAGGAAACATATCCTCCAGGGGGCGAGATTGGAAGCTGCCGTCCGGATTCCTCTGCGAAACAGTTTTAGGGTTTAATCCCTGCCGCGGGGAAACATTGACTTCACAAAATACAGGGCCTGGCCTTGAAATGACTTTAGCTATTTTACTTTTAAGCTGGCGGTTGGTCAATATTTTCTCATAATTCAACCCGTAACTTTCGGCTATTTTTTTAAAGTCGGGATTGCTTACTCCCGAAGCTTTATCGGCTCCTACATAAAAGCCGTTAAAAAAATTATCCTGAGTCAACCTGATCGAAGTATACCCGGCATTATTAAATATAAAGATTTTTAAAGGCAAGCGATGATGTTTGACTAACTGTAGTTCTTGAATATTCATCTGGATGCTTCCGTCTCCGGTAACACAAATCGTAGGCCGGCGGTTATTAGCGATGCAGGCACCAATAGCTGCCGGCAGGTCCCAGCCCATGGCGCCATAACCATTGTTAGTAAAAACTCTTTGGCCTTTCTTGACTTTAAAAGCCTGATAAAGACAAAGCGCTGAAAGAGCATTTCCGGAAATAATCACATCCTGACTCTTTACAACATCCGACAATCTATCATAAAAAACGTAAGTATTGACATGCTTTTTATTGTCAAGGAAATCTTTACTTATCGATGGATAACGTCCTTTCCACTGCCGGCAGGCAGCAAGCCATTTTTGATCGATCCGGATACCGGCCTTTACGGCCTGGCGGATAAATTCTTTTAAAAAATCACCGGCATCGGCAGTAACCGCCAGGTCCGGACAAACGGTCGATTTTTTCAGCTCTTGGCTATCGATATCAACTATGATTTTTTTAGCCCGGGCTGCAAAATTTTTATAATCATATCCGACAATTTTTATATTCAACCGGGAGCCTATGGATAAAAAATAATCCGAATTTTGTACAGCAAAGTTGGCTCTTCTTTGGCCAACGATCCCCGGTTTACCTACTAGTGAAGGATGATCTTCAGAAAGTAAATCCATACCATTGAAAGAAAGTAGGACCGGGATTTTGACTTTATCCAGAAGTTGTTCGAGCAAATTTCCAGCGCCGGCCAAACGTATACCATAACCGCAGAAGAGAACCGGTCGTTTAGATTGCTTTAATAAGCTGATAGTTCTTTTTACTTTATTTTTTAACCCTGAACTGCTTTTACCTCCTGACTTTTCAGGCAGAAACGACGGCAGACTTCTTGGATCAATCAAGCTGCCCTGGACATCCAGAGGTATATTCAACCAAACCGGCCCGGGCCGGCCGCTGGTAGCCTCATAAAAACAGCGCTCCAGTTCGTAGCGAATCCTTTTAGGATTAGTTATTGTTGCTGCATATTTGGTTATCGGCCTGACCATGTCGATGATATTGACTTCTTGTTCGCCGATTTGACGCAGTTTCTGGTAATCAGCAATAAGCTCTCTTTTGACCTGGCCGGAGATGACCAGCATCGGCACCGAATCCATCCAGGCGCTGGCTACTCCTGATAGAGCATTGGTAGAACCGGGCCCGGTAGTAACCAGACAAGCTGAAATACGATTCCTAAACCTGGCATACCCTTCTGCAGAATAAGAAGTCGCTTGCTCATTATAATTACAGATATACTTTATATTTTTATTCCTGCCTAAGGAATCAGTGAGATGAATGATCCCGCCGCCGGAAACCATAAATACATCCTTAATGCCTTGGCGGGCTAAAAACTGCACCAAATAGTCAGAAAGCTTGACCATAATAATTTACCAGACTTTCCAGGGAGGGTTGGGAGAATTCCATAAATTCTCCAATGATTCTAGTTCACGCGCGGTATCTACACACTGCCAAAAGCCTTTATGTTCATACAGCCCAAGCTGTCCGTCTTTAACCATTCTCGGCAAAGTTTCAGCCTCAAGAATCAAATCTTTACCTGGCCTAAAATATTTATCTAAAACCTTTTTATTGAAAATCATAAATCCGCCGTTATACAAACCAAAACTCACATTTGGCTTTTCGGCAAACGAAGAAATTACTTTACCGTCAGTTTCTATTTCTCCGAAACGCCCGGAAGGATGCACTCCGGTTATAGTTCCCAAAAGCCCTGATTTTTTGTGAGTCTGGATCAAAGATTTTATATCGATATCGCCGACGCTGTCTCCATAGGTTAGACAAAACATATCGCTATCTTCTAAATATTTACGCGCGTTCCAAATTCTTGAGCCGGTTTGCGACTCTTCGCCGGTTTCCACAAGCGAAACATTCCAATCTAGCTTATGCTCATGATTTTTATGATAAATTATTGAATTTTCCTTACCTAGATTAACTGTTATATCAAAAATCTTAGCCTGATAATTTAAAAAAAACTCTTTGATCGCCCATCCTTTATAACCAAGGCTTAAAATAAAATCCTTAATTCCGTAGTGATCATAGATTTTCATTATATGCCAAAGCAATGGCCTACCCCCTACAGTCAGCATTGGCTTAGGCAAAAATTCTGAAACTTCCCTAATCCTGGTTCCTCTTCCACCACAGAGAATTACAGCTTTCATCTCTTCCTCCTCAGTATTCTTACCTTAACAAACTCTTTGATAAAAATCAACAAAAACCTCGAATTACCAATCAGGCAACTAACTGAATTGTTTAAATTTATAAATTCCCTTACTATGCAAAATATACTTAACCATGGTCCAGATTATGCCAAACCCATAGGCAATACAGGGCAAAAATTTTATTTGAGATGCTTCGTCAAAATATCTGGTCTGAATCGGCACTTCTTCTATTTTAAAATGGTGCACTAAAGCCTGGACTATTATTTCAGTATCAAAAACAAACTTATCGCTATTGAGTTTAAACCTTACTGTCTTTAATAAGTCTGCACTATAAGCTCTGAATCCCGAATGATATTCAGTCAAATAAGTGCCTAAGACAATATTGGCAAAGGCAGTTAAAAGAATATTTGCATTATGCTTCCAGGGCGGCATTCCTCCATCAAGTGCACCGCCTTTCATCATCCGTGAGCCAAAAACAAGATCGGCTTCTCCTTTTTGTATCGGTTCAATAAGCTCAGGGATTATCGTAGGGTCATACTGATAATCGGGGTGGACCATTACCACGATATCGGCACCCTGCTTCAAAGCTTCCTGACAACATGTTTTTTGATTGCCACCGAAACCTTTATTTTTGGAGTGCTGAAAAACTTCCAGACCCAGACTTTTGGCGACTTCTACTGTTTTATCCGAACTGGCATCGTCAACCAGGATTATCTTGTCTACCGAATCTCTAGGAATATCGTCAAGGGTTCTTTTCAAGGTCTTCTCAGCATTATAAGCCGGAAGAGCAACAATAACCTTCATCTTTTTTCTAACTGCTTTCTCTTTCTTGGCGGCCAGGGAACCAACTAAATAATCCAACTTCCTTGACTTAACTACTATGACCTCAAGTTGATCATGAAAATTTATCCTTAAAAGCTTTGACTGAAATTTACTGATTCGGAAAATAAAGTCCATAAACCGGTATAAAGTATTATTATAAATACTGAATCTCTTAAGCCAGTAGTTAACTGAAAATATCCTTAAATGTGGGCTGTATTTCTTTACTTTAAAACCGCAAGCATCTAGCATATTCTCTAATGTTTTCTTCGAGAAATAGAAAAGATGAAACTTGTTTACCCCCCACCATTTAGCCCTCAAAAGCTTGCTGATTAAACTAGCTATATCGGGAGTATTAATATATAAAATGCCGCTATTATTTAATATCCTTCTGACCTCAACTAAGCTATGCTTGGGGTCAGGAAGGTGTTCTATTAGATCAGACATAGCTATTACGTCAAAAAAGCCATCTTCAAATTTGGCCTCACTAATTGTGCCTTTTATAACATTTAAATTTAATTGTTCTTTAGCATAATTAGCTGCCCATTTTGAAAGTTCAAGACCATAAACTTCCCAGCCTCTACGCCTAGCTTCATCGAGAAAAAAACCATTGGCGCAGCCTATGTCTAGTAGCCTCCCTCTCTTTTTATGTTTTTCGATCCGGTTCAAAATTTCTCTACTAGCCTGGCGCCGGCCGGATTCCTCTTCTAAATATTCTCTATCGACCGACTCGATGTATCTATCAACATAATAGGAAAAATTTTCCTCCGGTTGAGCGAAAATTAAACCACAGACGTTACATTTAAATAGCTTATCTGGTTTCGGGATGTTTCTTTCAGTTATTGAATATTGATCGCCAGATTCACAAATCTTTTTAGTTTTGTCTGCAGCTTTACGATAAACAACTTTATAATTGCTTAAACCGCATAAATTGCATTCAATTCTTAGATTAGCTTCCATGACCGAAGGAGTTTTTGGTTAATAAAATAAGCTATACCGGTAAGATACAAAGAGACAATTACTAAACTGTAACGGGTAACAATTGAAAAAAAAGCATATAAACCAGTGTAGCTGAAAATAATCAGCAAGGTAAAAAAACAAATTATCAGCCTCGGGTTTCCATCTCCAGAAAGGTCAAACAACTTCTTTTTATGCTTAAAAATAAGGCCAATTAGATAAAACAATCCGAGAAAAGTAAACAGGCTAGTCAGCGTCCTTAAACCGTTTTTAAACAAACTTAGCTCAAATAATCTTTTTAGCCAAGAAGGATAATTAACATACCCTATCTGAGTAGACTCCCAGAAAGGCATCCGTAAAGCTTCGATACCCATAAATAAAAAATACTGCATTGGTTTCTGACCTATTTTCCCGATAGTCAAAGAAAGTATTTTAGCCCTCCTTTTATCCCCGGAGATATCTTTCTTAGATGGCAATTCCGGATGATCATCAGCTAAGTAAAATTCACAATATCTACATTCATCCTCGCTGAAAAACCAGCGACACACCCCTCCCCCTGGTATTGATGCCAGATGAGCTGCTACTAGCCTGGGGCTTAACGCCGGATTAACCCTTTTGGCGGCATTTCCAAACAAAACGGCAACGTATCGATTGGTAAATTCAAAATGATCGTTAAATTTTTTATTTAATAGCTTAAAGGGAATGATCAGCGAGTTGAATATTAATAGCGCTAGCGTAATATAGGTAGCTGAACGCAGCAGAATACCCTTATTCTTTATTCTTATTGAATTAATAAAAACAAAGAAATAAGGAATGAGAAAAAAAAGAAAGATATATTGGAAAACTCCTTTAGCGAAAGCAGACAAAACAAACAAAAGTGAGGTCAACAAGCTTAGCGCTACAATCCGCCTAAAACTAGAGCGATGAACTGCCTGCCAAGATAATAAGCTCATGAGTATTATCGCTAGGACAAAAGGATAAGTAATAATTTCTGAAAACAGACTGAATGCTGAATTAACAATGGCCGGAGAAAGACCGAAATACAAAACTACCGCTAACTTTATAACATTTTTAATCTCTAATCTGCTTAATAATTTAAACAACAAAATTTGGGTTATAAATAAAATCATTACCTGAATAGTCTTCTGAATTAACTGGTAGGAAGTAGCAAAGATATCGGCGATTTTCATCGAAACCGCGATAGTTAAAGGGTAAAGCGGCTCACGGTTAGGGCCAGTTTTAAAATACTCTATCCAGCCTTGACTATATATCATTCGGCCAAGCTCTTCGTACACGCTAGCGTCATAACGAATCAGCATCTGGGAAGTAAAAATAAGATAAAACCAATAACTAAAACACATTAAAAATACTATAATTATTCCCCTTCTATAAATTACTGGTTTCTCTAATGCTCCGAACATATTTCTTATGATTGGTTTAAACATTTGTTAAACATCAATTATTTAGAAATTGATTTATCCTTCAAAATCTTAAGTTTTACGAATTCTTTTAAAAAAAGCCACAAAAATACCGAATTTCCAATTAAGTACCTCTTCCACAACCTTCTCGGTTCGGTAACTAAGCGAAAAACCCATTCCAGGCCATTATCGCGCATCCATCTTGGAGCTTGGGCTTTTGATCCGGCCAAGAAATCAAAAGCGGCTCCGGTCCCAACCAAAACCGGTACTTTTAGTTTATCTTTATATTCATACATCCAAAGTTGCTGTTTAGGTGTCCCTAGACCTACCCAAACTAAATCAGGATGAGCCTGATTAATAATATTTATTTGCTCTTTCTTTTCTTCCTCGGATAATTCTCTAAACGGAGGGGATAAAGTGCCGGCGATTATTAAATCAGGAAGCTTCTTCTTTAAATTATCAACTAATGACTTCAGGGTTTCTTCTGTGCTTCCGTAAAAGAAACTAGAATATCCTTTTTTCTCGGCTAGTTTTAAAAACTCAAACATTAAATCCGGACCGTAAGCTCTCTTAACTAAAGGATACCCGTGCAAACGCCCAAGCATAATTAAAGAAAACCCGTCGGGAATAGTTAAATTACTATTATTTACCGACTCTTTTATAACCTCATCCTGAACGTTCATTACTAAATCATAAGCATTGGATACAACAACATAGTTACCGAAAGCCCCTTCAGCTATCCAAGTCTCGATCGAACTGATAATTTCCGGTAATTGCACCATGTCTATTCGCACACCAAAAACTACTATATAATTTTTAGCTGGCATTGTTTTCTTCAAATTTTAACTATTTTGAGAAATTCAACTATCAAGTTTTCCTAATGCGCATTTTTTACACATTTCATGCTCAAAGCGGCCTCTTTTTAATTGTTCTCTAAGCTGCTTATAGTGGGGCTTATTCCAAATATCGATCATGTTTTCATCTTTCAAATTCCCCAACTCAACACTATTAAAATAATCATTATGACATAGCACTGCCTCTCCCTCGTGATTAACTATAAAACTATAAAACCCCCACAAACAACGTTTGGGTCTTTTATCTTCAGCTGAAAGCTGGACTAAACCGCCCCGGTTGGTAAACTCTTTCAATTCTCGATAAATCACTCCTGTCCGATCTTTACCATTGACCTTCCTATATTCTAGAAGTTTATTTATATTCTCCGACTCTCCCGATTGATGCTTAGTAATTAGAAAATCGGTAACTCCCGATTCGATCAACCGCTTATACAGCTCAATGGTTAAAAAATCTCCATTAGTATATATTATTATAGAAGAAGTCGGTAATTTGGACCTGGCATATTTTACAAATTCTGGAAGACGTTCATCTAAAAGCGGCTCATTATAGAAATTAAACTGTATTTGGCCAAACCATCTTGATTCATCTAACTCATCTATAATTTTGTGGAATAAGTCCCTGCTCAACTTTTTATTGTTTCCCGGAAGGCCCCGATCAAACTTTGAATTAGGGCAATAAGAACATCTTCTATTGCAGGCCGAAGAAGTTTCCACAATAACTAATGAAAAAATATTAAAGATTTTACATCGCAAAGAGGCTATTCTCAACTTAACCGAGCAAGGCAATAACCTCCTGAAATATTTAAATATTTTGCCAATCATTATTTTCTCTTTTTATTTTCGCAGTATATATCTAAGTACCCCGTCTAATTCGGAAAATCGTAAAAGATAATGAATCAACTTACGTAAAGGATTCCTGTCATATTGGATAAACCAATGAAGCCGTTTATACTTAGCAATGCCTAATTCACTGAAAATTCTTTCTAAGCAAACAGAGTTAAAAAACCAAATATGGCCCGGGTTATAAAACTCCCGCCAACCTGACATAAAAACCCTAGCATTAAGACTTGAATTGTTAGGGGTAGCGATATAAAGCCAACCGCCATTTTTTAAAAGCTTATAAAGATCTTTTATTCTGTCCTTTGGTGAAAAAAGATGTTCAATAACATCGTTGGCAATGATTCCGTCAAAGGAAACTTCCTCGGGAATTTTCTCTATGCCTCGAAACACTTTAAAATTTCTGCCATCAAGATAGTTATAGCTAAAAGGGTCGATTCCATAAGCATCTGCTCCTGATTCAGAAAGTGCTGTTAACATCTCACCCCTTCCGGTGCCAAAATCGAGAATTTTTAAGCCGCTAAAGCTCTCTAGGCCTAAAGACTCTGCTATTTTCTGTAAATAGCTCCTGGCTAAATCAAGAGTTGTTACTCCGATTTCATCGATATGCTTACCTGAATCAGACCAAGCATCTTTGTATAGCTTAACAAATTCACTCTCTGATATTTTTCTAAATAATAATCCACAAGACAAACATCGCCAGATGAATAAGGTCTTATTATATAATCTTACATCCTTGTGACTGCAAAAAGGGCATTGCTCTAAACTTTTAGCTACTTTAACCATTCAATAAATCATAAAGCTTATTGACTACTTTTTTATAAACCGGAACTGAACCAAATAAAGTTTTTTCTTCAAAATCATCGGCAGCCGCGTTTCGAAATACAACAGGCGGATGGGTTAAAGGGAAACTGACCGCCTCGCTTTTTAAATCAGCCACCAAACTCCTCCCCCTTGTATGTGCGCTTTTTCTTCCAAAACCGATATTGGTAACTAAATTAACTTTCGGGACAATCGTCAATCCACCCTGAAGCCAACAAGCAAATGTCCATTGGTAATCCCAGGTATCGATTTTACCACGGTAGACTGTCTCAAACCTTCTCCCCCAATATCTAGCAACCCGTTTATTAGATAAAAAATCGTAAAGGTATCGACTATCTCGAGTTGAAGGCCATTGTTTCATATCTCGATCATAATAATGCCAGGCTCTTCTCCAGCTGGCCCAGCCCCAACAATGGTTAAACCGAGAAAAATAATAACTATACTCGGTGACCGATCTGCCCAATTGAAAATTATCTCCTGATATAGCCATTATCCGTTGATCATCACGATATTTATTAAGTAACTCTTGGCAAAACCTAAAGAAAGTCGGATCAGGTAAGCAATCATCCTCTAAAATAATTCCCTGGCTAACATTTTCAAAAAACCAATCAACGGCTGTGCTCACTGCCATACGAGGGCCGAGGTTTTCTTTACGAAATAAAGTCTTAACCTCACAATCCCAATCTACGTTAGTTACAATTTGTCGTGCTGCTTGACATTTGTCTTCATCATCAGGTTCCTCAATCCTGGGCCCATCAGCTGCAATATATAATTGTCTTGGCTTAACTGCTCGGACAACTTCAAACACCCTTCGTACAGTGTCTGGACGACTAAAAGGAAGAAGTAAAACCGGAGTTACTAAAGGGTAACTTGAATCTAATTGGCTATCTTCCATGGTTGTAAATTCTTTTATCTAAAACTATCAGAGTAGGCTCTAACCATACCAACAAGATTTTTACCGACGATAGAACCGTCATACTCGCACCAACTAACTTTTTCTTCTGGAATAAAACCCTTATCTATTAACTGTTGATAATACGGCGTACCTGGAAAAGGTATACAAGGTGGATTCTGATAGGGTATTGCTAGTTGTTTTATCTTTCTATTTTGCTCAGACCTGTCAAAATCCGTTTCGCCTGGAAGATAATGCATAAATAATAAAAATAAATCTACATTTAGCCCTTTTAGATAGTTTATTTTATCAATAATATCTTCTACCTTTAAATTCTTATTAACAGCATCTAGGAGGCGCTGCGATAGGCTTTCAACCCCAATCCTAAAACCACTGCATCCTTTATCTACAAAATATTTAAACATCTCTTTGGTTGATGTATCAAGCCGGGCATGGATAGTCCAAGGTATTCCTATCTTACCAAGACCGTCTGCGATCTCGATAAGACGCTCTTCGGGGCCGATATTCCAACAATCATCATCAAAATATATATGTTTAAAATTATATTTAGTAATCATATTGTCGGCTTCATCAAGAACTCCTTGGGCCTTCCGTAATGAAAGCCTTCGATTAAACATCGTATGCACCCAAAGACAAAAATTACATTTAGCCACACATCCACGAGTCGCATACATCCAAAGTTGTGGAAACTTTAAATTTCGTAAACAATTGTAATCACGATAGTTATGAATTATATTTTCATCCCGATAAGGATAAGGCAACTGATCAAAATCAATAAACTGGTGTTCGTAAATACCTTTTATTTTACTTTTAGCCATCTCTAGAGATGAAAGTTCATAAGCTCCCCTTAAAACATAATCGACAAAGGGAAGCTCAATGAGTTTTTCAGCAAAAGCAGTCGCCTGAGGCCCTACCAAACAGACCTCATAACCCCTATTATGGATTTGTTCAGCGACCTTTAAGTCAATATCAAAAGTAGGGGCAGAAGTCTCCTGAATTACGATATCGGGTCTAAAGCTATCTATTTTTTTAAAAAAAGTCTTGTAGTTATCTCTATCCCCAATAGCATCATAAAATTTAGCACTAATTCCCTTGGCCTGTAAATAAGTTGTGGCATAACCCATAAAACCAGGGTATGGCCTATATCTTTTTCGCCAATCTCTAAAATTGGGAAGGCTCAATGGCCAACGGGAACCAGCCCGGAAACCAACTCTTTTTCCCAAAAACTTGTTTTGTTTAAATATCCAAGGTGGATTAGTGATTATTACTTTCATTTATTTAAATAAAATTCAGCTGCCCAATATCATCGATGACTACTTTCCGCATTAACTCATTATAATAATGAAAACGGCAATCATATTTATTACAATCGTTAATATCAATCTCAGCCAGTTTCTTTTGAGTTTTCTTAGAGTGCCAGATAGTTTTCAAATCCTGCTTCAACATATTTCCTAAACAATGATTTTTAATCCGATGATGATAATAACAACAAATATAGACATCGCCGTAAGGATCAACTACTAATTGCAAAGGGGCAAGCCAACATTTATCTTTAAGCTGAGATTTTTCAAAATTAGCCATTATTCTTAAATCAGGATAGTCATGCTTCATCTGGGCTACTTCTTTTTTGAGCTTCTTAACCAACCTGGAATCTTTTAACTCAGAGTCTACGTTTCGCGCTAACTTAAACTGAATAGAATCTACTTTCAATTCTTCGGCGAACTTAACTGCCTTAGTAACATCTGAAAAGTTATTATTATCAACCGTATATTTAATTGAGATCTGTAATTTTGTTTGGGGTAGGCAACTGTTTCGTAAACTAACTAAGTTCTTTATGTTTTTGAGCACATTTTCGAATCCAGCCTTTTTATTGATCGGTCGTTTATAAAAGTTAAATATCTTCTCAGTGGCCGACTCTAAACTCACTCGGCAATAAGAACCTTTCTTAACTAATTGCTCTTGCAATTTCTGATTAAGATTTGTACCATTAGTTAAAAAACCAAAAGTAATATTATGTTTAATCAATTTATCGAGAACTTTCGGCAAAGATGCATGAAGTGTAGGTTCGCCTCCGCCACAAAACTCTATGCCCTGGACTCCGATATCAATTAATTGATTGATTACCTTCATAAATTGTCTTTCGCTAAGCGAATGTTTGGTCTTATTCAACCTGATATAGTCACAGCCTAAACAGCTATGATTGCAAACATAGGTAGGATAAACAATAGCCATGCGCGGCTTTGGCATCTTTCCCTGCTTTAAAAGAAGGGCTTCGCTATAACAAGAAAGTATTCGTAACTGCAAATAGTCTAAAACGCTCTTTTGCCCTCTCATGAATCACTCCAACCCTTAAAATAGCCTTGGTTTTTATAAAAATCCATAATCTCGGTTCGTAGCTTATCCATTTTATCGTTTCCGATGTATTGATAGTCTAAAGCAAAAGGATGACAATCAAAACACCAATGATCAGCAAAGTTATATTTTATCTTTACTCTATATTTTTCCGGATTCCTCCAAACTTCAGAACCGGGTACCGGTATAAACTGAGTAATTCTGCTCTTGTCAGGTTTAGCTGTCAGCAAAAACTTTTTGGTTTCAGCTATTGTAGCCTCATCTTCCCCAGGAAAACCAAACAACATATAAGCACAACTGATTATGCCGGCTTTACGGCACATCCTGACTGCCTCAATATTCTGCTTAACTGTTATTCTCTTATCCATAAGATCTAATAGCTTCTGTGATCCAGTTTCGAAACCAAAAAATATTTCTCGACAACCAGACTGTTTCATCAACTTTAACAAGTCTAAATCCAATCGATCAGCTCGCGAGAGAATAGTCCAGCGAATATTTTGTTTGGATATTTTCTGGCAAAAATCAACGAACCATTTTCGATTTAAATTTAGGCAGTCGTCAGGAAAACGAAACCAATCAATATCATATTCAACTTTTACTTCTTCTATCTCAGCAATAATGTTTTCCGGACTCCGGCTTCGCCAGCGCCGGCGCCAGAGTTCCGTATCACAAAAACTGCAGTTATAAGTGCAGCCGCGGCTGCCAAAAATAGTAGTAGCCGGCTTATCGCTATGATGGACCTTACCTTCATGTTTGATCATGCTCCGAGGAAGAAGGCTGCGGGCCGGGAAATTAATCGTATTAAGATTTTGAATTAACTCTTGCGGCTGATTATGAACTATTTGCGAATCTCGCTTATAAACAATGCCTTTGATATCTTTTAAATTTTCACCTTTGCACAGATTAGAGAAAACTTGCTCGCCTTCACCGACTACTACAATATCAGCCTCAGTATTATTTAGGGTAAATTCGGCCATGCTAGTAGGGAATGCTCCGCCAGCAACTATTATTGCTGAGCCGTTTCTTTTGCGTATAGCTGTCATCACCCCTCTGGCTGCTTGAAGACTGGCATTGCTATGGATAGATATACCAAAGATATCAAAATCAATATCAAGAGGCTCCTCAATAGTTACCATATTCTGAACTTTAACCTGATAAAAACCATCTAAATTCGAAGCTAAGTAGAGTAAGCCTAACGGCGGATAAGAAAGTTTATCTTTTAATCCAACGGCCGGCGGGCTTATTAAACTAATTCTTTTCATAATCTCTATGCCCCAAATACGATTTGCCTAAAATATTTCTTATCTTCGATATCAAAACCTTTGACTAATATAATTACTAATAAATACAACAACATACTTATGGGAATAACCAATAAAAGGCCAAAGCCGAGTGAAAAAGCCCAATAAGTAAAGCAACCCATGATGATAGCGGCAATAAAAGGTTTTAACGTCGAACGAACTAAGGCTAATCCATATTTTCGCGTTTTTAATAACAGACATGACAAAGGCACACCTAAGCTATAAGCTACTACAGTAGCGATAGCTGCGCCAACAATCCCATAACGGGGGATTAAGAATAAATTAAGTAATATATTTGCTGCTGCTCCGGAAGAAGTGAAAATAAAATCAAGTTTCTGTAACCCTACAGCAATTAATAAATTAAGGTGAACGGTGCCCAAAAAGGAAAAAATCCCAGACCAAATTAATATCCTTAAGGCCGGAACCGAACCTAAAAATTTACCTCCATATAAAATATTTATAATTGGTTCTGACAAAATGCTTATCCCCACTGCTATCGGTATTATCACCATTGCCATATATCTAAAACTAAAATTGTAAGCTTTCTCTAGTTTTTTCTTTGAACTTATAAAGTACTTAGAAAATAATGGAAAAACTGCCATCATAAAAGCTGCTGGCAATATATTAAATGCTTCTGTTAGCCTAACCGCTGCGGCGTAATAACCCACGCTTTCAGCGCCTTTCATTTGAAAAAGCATTAATTGATCAATGCGCACATATAAAACTATGAAAGCAGCGGTTAAAGCAAGCGGCCATGATTCTTTGATCAAGTCCTTGCAAATTTTAAAATCTAATTTGAATTTAGGTCTAATAAATTTTTTAGATAGTCTAATTATAATAAATAATCCTGGAATAGGGGCAACAACGCTGGCCACAATATAGAGGATAAGTTTAGCCTTAGAAAACACCAAAACACAAAAAATAACAATCTTAATTAAAGAATCTAAAATATTAACTCCAACGATATATCCCATCTTGTGATTAGCCTGGAAAACTGATTCATAAAATAAAGTTAAAGAAGTGAAAAAACTTAACGAAGCAATATAAACTAATATTTTAGTACTCAAAGGGTAATTTAGAAAAGACACAACAAAACATGCTAACAATAAAGCTAATAACGATAAGGTAATACGCATAATAATTGCATTACCCAATAATTTAGCAACTTCTATTTTACCTTTAGAGATTTCCCTCACTAAAATAGTTTTAATTCCCATATCGGCAATAACATTAAAGAATGTTAAATAAGCAAAAACAAAAGAATATAAACCAAAGTTATCCACGCCTAAAACCCGAGCCACCAATACTGCTGTAACCATAAAAAGTAAAGAGTTAATAGCTTTGCCACTAAAAACTATTCCTGTGCCTTTTGCTATTTTAACTACTGTTTTCATTTTAGTTTTTATAGGATTGTTTTAAAGTAATTGAAAAAATCTTTTGCTCTTATATCCATAGATGCATTATTAACTACATAATCATACCCCCGCTGAGCAATCTTTTTTCTTTCCTCTTCATTTTTTAAGTAATAATCAATTTTGGCTATAAGATCCTCTCCGCCATCAGTAAAAACCATACAATCATCCATATATTTTTGAGCAGTTGGTACTTTATCACTAATTAAAAATCCTTTACAGGCCAGAACATCATAAGTACGTCCGGTAACCACATCCCAATCAAGACAAAATTGTGAACTGCAGTTAAGGCTAACTTTCGCATTGCTATAAAGTGATGCCGCATCTTCTTTGGATATTTTGCCTTTGGAAAGATTTTTAAAAATTTTCTTATATTCAGGTTGCCGCTTCCAGTTCTTCCAAAAACGATAGCGAAATTGAGAATCCCAGTTCCCAAATAAACCAAAGTTATAATTAATAGCTGGCGCGAGATAACGCGTTGTATACTGACTACCCTTAATATCATTGCCTATATATGCTACATCATATTTATATTTTTCCTCTTTTTGTTGCGGGTAAAATAATTCTAGATCAACTGCAAAAGGCAAGAATATTCCTCTACATCCCAATGATTCATGAATTTTTAATATTCTCGGAGAAGAAAAAATATAACCATCATAATTAATCTGTTGATTTTTTTTAACTAATTTATATACATCAATTTCGCTATAGGTATTTTGAAAGTAAAGAATATGCTTTTGGGCCAATCTGTATTGAGGTTTTGTATCATTAAGATACACCATCAAATCAATTTTCTCCTTTGGTAAATAATTAGGAGCAAAAAGTTCAGCATTTAAGACGCCAGGAATTTTTCGTAACGATTTACACAAAGATTCAGCGTATAATTCATCGCCGACTACGTTACCCCTTGAATTAATGGAATTTTTCTTATATTTTAAATAAAAACCGACTTTCATTATTTAACGCCTGGTTTAAATTTTCTACTAACATGGCATGCAAAAGAATCCCAGCTCCAGCCAAGGAAAAAGGCAAAAAATGGTATCACCCATATAAATTGTCTCTGTAAAAACCAATATTCAAATATGACATCAGCTAAAAATATTAGGCCTATTGGGAAAAATATAGCAATCATCAAAAAAGATATCTGCCTAAATCTATTTCTATAAGATAAAACGAAAGGAAATATAAGGCTAATTAATAAAAAGTATATTTTTTTATAGCCGATAAGATTACCGAAAATAGCTTTTAAAAAACCAGTAAAATCAACAAAAGGATTAGAAATGTATTGAAAAAGTACCGGGTTGGCCTCATGATACTGCTCGTAATGCGGACCAAATATGCTAAAAAGCCATAAAGGCATTGCAACAAAAAGAACGAGCAAAATTAATTTAGCTGTATCTTTAAAAGTAATCTTACAATCCTTGGTTCGTAATTTAGTTAGCAAACTATAAGCTAATGTTGAAAAAACAATTACTATTCCATAAACATGAAACCAGATGGTCATAACAAACAAAACGCCTATAGCCCATTTTTTCTTCAGGTTCATATTGATATTCTGATCAACCAGCTTCAAGGATAGATAAAGGCAAGCTAAAGCTAGGGTAGGCAAGACTGCATAGACTCTTATCTCGGTAGCGTGATTTATTAAGGTTGAGTTAAAACAAACAATAACAAAAGTAATGAGATAACCCCAAATGGTTTTAAAATATATTTTACAAATAAGATAAAGCAGCCAGAATCCTATGATTGTTGAAATAATATGTGGTAAGGCTAGTCCCCATTTGTTAAAAGAAAAAATCTTAAAGAAAGGATAAATTAAATAATAATCCCCGGATAGATATGAGCAAAATTCTTTAGCCGGAAGTGACTTTATAAGCTCTAAAAAAGAACCTTTCATCTGCTCCAGCTGATATAGCTCATCAGACCACAGTTTATGGCCTGCCAATTTAATGAGCCTAAGATATAAAGCATATATACAAATTAGAACAACCGTAGAGTTCAATAAATATTTTTTTTTATTTTTAACAATTTGGTTCAATAACATTTTTAATTTGTTTTAAAAATTCCTATGATTTCACGTCCACCGCTGATTTTAAATTTAGTCTTTAGCTTATCGGCATAGATAGTAAAGAGATCGTCGAGACTTTTTTCGTCGAACCGCTTGGTAGTAGAACCTGTTAAAAACCTTGATATCCTTTTGACGATACCAGAAATAAAGGGCTTACTGCAACTTGATACATTCAATACTGGCTCGGCGAAAATAACCCCTTTAAGTGCTGCACTAAAAATCTTATTTAAAACCTCTTTCTCTAAAGGAATAAATTGATATAAACTGGCCTGGATAAGAATATATTCTGCTTGAGGCAAAGGATCATTACTAAGGTCAAACAGTTTCACATTAATGCCCTTGTTAAGACCGTTGGTTATAAAACCCGGGCTGATGTCTAAACCGAGATAATCTATATTTTTAGATCTTAGGTAGTTTTGATAAAGACGACAATCCCCGCAACAGAGTTCAACTAATTGTACAGCTTCAGGTACATGCTGGCTGATAGCCTCATATCTTGCCTTAAAATACTTTCCATAAATTAGCCTCATAAAAAACTGATAAACTAAGGGATGCCGATAAATAATGCCCTTGTTATTGCCTGACCATACTCTTTTACGAAATTTATAAAGTTGAAGTAGGTGTTCGAAACTATCTTTGAAGATCTTAACGCTACTTACTTTATCGCATCTCCTGATAGATACGCAAGGGACTTCCTTGATTTTTAATCCATAGTAGTAAGATAAAGCCATCACCTCGGTATCCCAAAACCAGCCTTTACTTTTAGTTTTAGCAATGATCGGCAGTATTTTATCACGTTTAAAAAACTTATAGCCGGTTTCAGTATCATGCAAAGGAAGATTTAACAAAAAACTTATTAATTTACGGCCGGCTATACTTACCAGATGTCTGAATAAACTTACCGGGTCAATGATTAATTTATGAAACCTATAGCCGGTAGCGATATCCGATGAGTCATCAAGAGCCTGGATTATAATCGGAATATATTTTGCATCGACTTCCAAATCGATATCTAAAAAACCAACTATTCTCCCATTTGCCATTCTGATACCTTCGGCAACGGTTCCACCTCGACCAACATTTCGTTGATGAAACCGATAAACCATATTAGGGTTGCCTTTTACTATTTGGGTTATCACCTCTTTTGTCTTATCCTTACTAGCATCATCAATAAAGATAAACTCACAAGAATATCTAGCTTGTTGCATAACTTCTTGTATCTCCTTAACGCTCTCAAGCAAGATACCTTCTTCGTTATAGCAAGCAATAACTATTGAAACGTCGTAGTTCATATTAAAATCCATATATGGTTTGCAATACGCTCTTCATTCCCTCAAGACAATAATCAAGTCCCTGGTCAGCAAGTCCGGTATAAAACGGTAAACGCACTATGCGTTGAGCAAGATCTTGAGTGCGCGGCACATCCTCAGGTTTAAAGCCCAACTTAAATCCATAAGTTGAAGAGTGTAAAGGTGAATAGCCAACATAGGCAAAAATATTCTTTTGACGAAGTAAAATTAAAAATTGTTCCCGGTTTTCTGGCAAATCAAAAATAACGAAAAATGCGTGATGATTAATTCTTGCATCTGGTGGTATCTTGGGAGTTTTAAGGCAACCTTTCTCCTGATAAGGTGTCAAAAGTAAAGAATAGGCCTTAGTAATAAGGCTGCGTTTCTTAACAATATTCTCTACATTTTCCAACTGGCTAAGAAGCATGGCAGCCAGAATATCCGAGAGCAGAAAACTTGAACCCACATCTACCCAGCCATATTTTTTCTTCTGATCTTTAAGCACTAAATCGCGGTCGGTGCCCTTCTCCTGCAAGAAACGTGCTCTCTGGATGAACTCAGGCTTATTCACCACCAACGCTCCTCCTTCTCCACAACTTATATTTTTGCTCTCATGAAAGCTAAAAGCAGCTAAAGGAGGCAAAAAGCCACAGGGTTTATCTTTGTAAAACGAGTGCAATCCTTGGGCCGCATCTTCCATAACCATTAAGTCGTATCTTTTAGCTAGGGCCATGATCGGTTCAATCTCACAAGGTATACCAGCGTAATCAATAGGCACGATCATCTTGGTTTTCTCGGTAATCTTGGACTCAATAAGACTAACATCTATATTCATTGTTGATTCCTCTATGTCACAAAATATAGGCTTTGCACCTCTCAAAACAATGGCGTTGGCGGTAGAGGTAAAGGTATAGGAAGGCAAAATTACCTCATCGCTTGGTTTTAAATCAGCGAGCAAGGCACCCATTTCCATAGCAGCAGTACAAGAAGGCGTAAGAAAAACGCTTTTGAACCCGTATCTTTCTTTTAACAATTCAATGCAGCGTTGACCATAAAAACCATTGCCGGCGTGACTACTGGAGCCCAAAGCTGCAGAAATATACTTTTGTTCATTTCCAGAAAGATAAGGAAGATTAAAAGGTATCTTCATTGCCTTACCGACTTTTTTCTTATGTAGCCTATAAAAGAATCCCAGCTCCAGCCCAGAAAAAAGGCAAAAAACGGCATTACCCAGACGAAATATCTTTGCAAGAAATAATGTTCGTTATTCATAGAAGATAAAAGTATTAACCCTATCGGCATGATTACTGCCAGAGCCAGAAAAACCATCTGCTGAAACCTTTTTTGGTAAGGCACGATAAAAGGCAGAATAATTCCTGAAAGTAAAAAATATAGTTGTTTCCTGCCGATAAGATTACCAAAAACGCTTTTCAAAAAACCAGCTATATCCTTAAAAGGGCTGGGTATATACTGAAAAGTATTGTAACGATTATACACGGTGTGCGGGCCAAATACACTGATAAGCCACAAAGGCATAGCAACAGCCAGGACTACCGATAAGAATTTAGCCGTATCTTTGATGATTAGCTTAAAGTCTTTATCTTTAATTTTAATTAGCAGCGAAAACAATAACGGACAGAAAAGAATTAATATTCCATAAACATGAAACCAGATAGTCAGAACGAAAAATGTGCCAATGGCCCATTTTTTCTTCAAGCTCATATTGATATTCTGATCGACCAGCCTTAAAGACAGATAAAGACAGGCCAAAGCCAGGGCCGGAAATACTGCATAAACTCTTATCTCGGTAGCATGAATTATTAAGTTTGAGTTAAAACAAACGATAGTAAAAGTAATGATATAACCCCAAATAGTCTTAAAATATCTTCTGCAGATAAGATAAAGCAGATAAAACCCAGCGATGGTTGCAATAATATGGGGTATGGCTAAACCCCATTTGTTAAAAGAAAAAATCTTAAAAAAGGGATAAATTAAATAATAATCCCCGGAAAGATAAGGACAATATTCGGTTTGAGGCAAAGCTCTTAGCATATCCATAAACGAACCATACATCCTGGCTACTTGGTATTCTTCATCAAGCCATAAGCTAAGATGGGTACTTAAATGTATCAAACGCAAGTATAAAGCATAGCCGCAAATACTAAAAACAACTAGAGGGTTAAGATACTTTTTTGCCTGCTTGACATAATTACTTAAAAACATACAAACCTCACTTTTAAATAAGCTGACAACTTCTATATATTACAATTATTTACCTTAATAGCCTTGTTATATATTTCCATAAGTAATTCGTAGTTGTTTTTAGCGTTATACTTAATCTCATACTCTAATCTCGCCATTTTTCCCATTCGTTCTAACTGTTCGGGATGCTTCCAGGCCCATTCAATACACAAGGCGATATCCTGTGGGTCTCTTGATTTTAAGAAGACTCCTGTCTCGCCCGGCCTTATAAGTTCAAGCATAGCGCCTAAAGGAAATGTGATTACCGGCGTTCCGCAGGCAAAAGCCTCGATAATAGTTACTGAAAAACATTCATACCATTGCGAAGGAAGAGCTAGACAATAAGCCTTCTTCATTAAATCAATGACTTTGTCATGGGTAACGGTGCCTAGAAACTCAACATTCTGAATATTATTTTCTCTAACGAACTGCTCCATTTTCTGTTTGAGCAGACCATCCCCGGCTATTTTAAGCGGGATACCCTTTAACTTTTTCCAAGCTTGCAAAAGGATAGCGATTCCTTTCTCTTGAGAAAGCCGGCCGGCAAAAAGAACATAGCTTTTAGTTTTTCTCTCCATCCCAGGATCAGAATTAATAAAATTAGGCTTAATAACTATTTTCTTTTCTGGAAGCCCTCCTTCAATGTATTTATCACGGGCGAACTTAGTAAGGGCGATATAAATATCAATTTGTTTCTGCCAGGTCTTAAGCCAGCGATGTATAGCTATCATTGAGGCAACTCCGGCAGTTTGTAAATGAGAGCTCCTATAACAAGCCCTTAATACTCCTGGCCAAGGTAAAATAGTTTTTAGACAATGCTCACAAATTTTTCCGTCACGAAAAATAATTGCTGCCGGACAAAGTAAACGATAATTATGTAATGTCTGGACTACCGGAATTTTTAGTTTCTTGCAAGTATAGTAAGCTGACGGAGAAATGAGAGGAAAAATATTGTGAAAATGAACTATATCCGGTTGTTCTTTATTTAATAGTCGAAGTAACTTGTGCTTTGATTCATTGGACCAGATGAGCTTAGCAGCCAGAACTAAACTATTCATCTTGTCAATCCGGCGGTTATCCTCTGTATAGGTTATAACTTCCTGACCGCCTTGACGTAAAACTGCAACTTCCGATTTAAAAACTTCGTTTTCTCCGCCGTAATTTTTATAGTAATTATGTACTTGAAGTATTTTCATCTCAAATCTCAAAAGCCAAAATTATAATATACCTTTCTCTTTACTAAAAACTGTAAGCTTTTAGGGGCAATTGAAAAATAGGCTAAAAGAGAAACGGCAGTAAGATTGGCTTTATTTTCCTTAATTGCCCAAAGCAACTCCTGCTTTACCTTTCCAAACTCTCCGGTCAACAGATAATATATAGCGCAGCGCAGATAAACTTTAGAGATCAGCTTATTTTTAAACCCGGGCTTAAGTCTATAATTTCTCTGGAAAGCTTTTTCGAGCATATTTTTTTCTTCTTGTTTTGACTGCTCGATATTCTTAAGAATGTAATTTGCTGACATCCGATAAAGAGTTAAAGGCTTGTTGATATAACCTACTTTATAGTTCTCAGCTAAACGCAGCCACATATCCCAATCAGCAGGAATAAAAATGGTTTCGTCAAAAAGCCCCGCCTTTTCAAAGCAAGCTTTACGGACGACCGAGGTGGAATTACAAATGTAGTTTCTGGGAAGCAACCTTTTAGCTATCCAGCCGGCTCGCCGGCTTTTAGGGTGAGAAAAAGTTCGTAAAATCCTATCGTTCTCATCTACGTAATAAGCAGCAGTATGAACGAAACCAAAATCAGGATGTTTCTCTAAATAGCCAACACTCCGCTCTATTTTTTCCGGTAAATAAATATCGTCGCAATCAAGAAAGCCAATGTAATCGCCGCTAGCTAAACCGATACCTAAATTTCTGGCACTGCAGGCGCCGCCGTTTTTTTTATAGACATATTTAATCCTCTGCTTAAAGACCGAAAGACACTCCCTGGTATTGTCGCTAGAACCATCATCAACCACAATAAGTTCTATATTTTTATAGGTCTGATTCAAGACACTATCAATGGCTTTAGCGGTCAGCTCAGCCATATTATAAGCCGGAATAATAACTGATACTTTTTTCATTTATTATCTCTACCTATCTTTATTGGTCTTAATATATTCGGCCAAAGAATCATGCCAATGAGGCATATGGTTAAGACCAAGTGAATCCAGCTTATAGTTAGAGAGTATTTCCGAACGGGGCCGCGGCGCCGGCAAAGGAAACTCTTCAGAGCTAATCGGCTTAACCTTCACTCGGCTCTTAAAACCCATAAATTCAACTATTTTTAAAGCAATGTCATAACGCGACCCCATGCCTTTATTAACCATATGGTATAAACCATATTTTTCAGTTTCAATTACCTTCAATAAGTTAGCGGCAAAGTCTTTAGTAAAAGTGGGGCTGCCGAATTTATCGGAAACCGCCCTAAGTTCAGTTCTTCCTTGGCGTAACTGCTGGACGATTTTATAAACAAACTTCTTATCCAGCTGCCAGCCGCCAACCATCCAGCCGGCCCGAATAATGAAATAGTCAGAAAGCAACTCCTTTACTACCAGCTCACCCTCGAATTTGCTCCTTCCATAAACATTGATTGGATCCGGCAAATCAGACTCAATGTAAGCTCGCTGCTTATTACCGTCAAATACATTACTTGTACTAATATAAAGAAGTCGGCAGTTAAACTCCCGGCAGGCATAAGCAATATTTTTTGTGCCTAGACTATTTACTCTGAAAGCATGTTCGGGATTCTCCTGGCATAAATCAACATTAGTTTCAGCAGCAAGATGAAATATATAGTCTAGTTGCAGTTGCTCGACTTTACTAAAAACTCTATCCCGATCAGTGACATCTAAAGCCTCTATGTCTGGAACCCGTTGATGAATATCAGTCTGAACGACCTGGTGTTTGGCCTCTTGCAAACGAACGATAATATCAGCAGCAAGCATACCGGCTGCTCCAGTAATTAATATTTTCATGCCTCTCCTTGATTTGCAACCAAATAGTTAATAATTTGTTGCTGCTTTTCGCAACCGGCCTAAAACTGCAGCGTCAGAGATTAGATCATCGTAAAACTGTCGGTAGTTCTTTTTCTTGATACTTATTAATACCTCTCTTAAAAATAACTCAAAACAATCAGCCTTGGCTATCCTTAAAGTCCTTTTTTGGTTTTTTTCGACAATTTTGAACTCATTCTCCATCTCAACCGGAATTGTAAAAATTCGCTCTATATCTACAAATGTATCTTTACCTAAAAAACTTATGGAATTGCGGTATTCAGTATCAAAACCAAAATGCCCAACCATTGACCTTCCTTTAGAGTAAATAGCTAACAAACTAAAAGAAACCTCAAGGTTATCTTTGCTGTCGCGGTTATTTATAGTGCAATACATTTCTTTCGGCTCCTCGCCAAAAAATAACCTTCCCGGACTAACAGCGTAAGGCCCAAGATCATAAAAAGCTCCTCCGCCTAAAGACCGGCTATATCTAAAATTATCATGAGCCAGTGGCGGAAAAGAAAAAGAAACAATCAAACGTTGAGGCTCCGTTTTGTTAGCCGAAAAAATATCTTTGGCCATTTTAATTTGAGGATGATAAGCATAAACCGTAGCTTCAGCCAAACATAGATTGCTCTTTCTTGCTAAATTAACCAATTCTTCGGCTTCCTTCAAACTAGCGAAAGCCGGTTTATCAACTATCACATGAAAACCTTTACTAAGTGCAGCTTGAGCTAATTCCTTATGTAAACTATTTACGCTCGATATGTAAACCAAACTAGCCTTACTCTTAGACAAAGCTTGTTGATAATCATCATAGACATTTCCTCCTAAATCTTTAGGCAAAGTAATTGAAGTTTTAGCCCTATGCGAAGCAAGATCGATGCCGCTAATATCACTAATCGCCTGTATTGCCGGAATAACTCTTCTTTTTGCAATCTCTGAATAGCTCAAAATTAATACTTGCATATCTTTAACTAAAAATTTACCGGCAAGATAAAAGAGTTCTTGCCTCAACGCTTACTAAACTGGTCTGGCCAGTAAAATCTAGAAGTTGATCAAAGGTCATCCAGATATAATTAGAAGGTATTTCTAATTCTTCGTTCTCTCCAACTTCGATTATCATATATCTGTTTTGAGAATGGTAAAAACGTCCTCCTTCTTCCGAAAAAATAACTGAAGATTTAATCTGCTCCGGCGTTGCCTTAATAAATAACTCTGCAAAAGGAGGCAATTGGCCGCTTTTAAGTCTTTGTTCCGGATCAGAATAAGATACCGTAGGTGCCATTTCGCAAGTATTAATATAGCCGGGCTCAACTTTAGCCTGGACCAAAGCATGTAAAACACCCTTTATTCTTTTGGTCAGAAACCCCACCATTCCAATATTGGACGGCTTCAATAAAGGTTGAGACCAGCTTCTGACTTCGCGACCTTCAACCTTAACCGAAACAGCGATAATTGAAAAAAAGGTTCTTGATTCATGACTAATCTGCCAATCATCGATATGCCAACCACCCCGGACATCTTTCAAAGCAATACTTTCAGTTTGACACTTATATTTGCTTCTTAATCCCTGGATCCAACTGGCTATCTGCGATTTAGTATAAATGCCATCACCTTCTTGAGCGGTTAAAGGAAAACAAGAGAGCACCGACCTAGCATCCATATTTACAAAATTATCAATAGCCAAAAGCTCCTTTATCTGCCTCAAAGTTAACCAATAGAAATTAGGCGGTAAATTTATTTCTTGATCAATCTCAACAATTACGTTGCGATTTCGTTTGCGTAAGAATTTTGCTCCTTGCTCAGACTGCAGTTGGTCAACTAAAATTTTAGCCTTGCTACCATTAAGAAAAAAATCTAAAAATAAAGGCTGTTTCCCTTTATGAACTTGAGTATAATTACTTTTAGTAGCTTGGACCGTAGGTGATAATTGAAAAATATTAACATTCCCCGGTTCAACTTTAGCCTGCATAAGAAAATATCTGACCCCGCCGATTATTTTAGTAACAATACCTAAGATACCGATTTCCGGTTGATTTATGATCGGCTGCTCCCAAAATCCCGGGTATCGAAAATTGGTTTCAATCCTCAAGCCCTCAATTCTAAAAAATTTACCTGAAGAATGAACGATATTTCCTGAATCTTCTTCAAAGTGCCAACTATCTAATTGGCTAAATGGAATCTGCTTAACTGAAAAATTGGTTAAGTTTTTTAACCGCTCGAATTCTGACTTAAGGCCCTTAACGCTTATAAAATTTCTATCTTTTATTCTCATTTCTTGCTGGCTATAAATTTTTAAAAAGATTAAGAGATATCACTGCTCACCCCTTTACCCATTAATTCATTCAAGTAAGCAAAGGTTACCCCAAACAAAGACCAGAAAGGTATGGCATAATAAGGCAACTCTAAAATAACCGCAAAATTAGCATACATCAATATGCTGATTATGGCTCCTGACAACAATATTCCGTTAATTGATCTTAAACATATCGACCTTTTTATTATTTTAATTAAAAAAATAACCATAAACACAATATATAGCATCCCTACTATTCCTGCTCTATACACAAGGGCTAAGTAAGAGTTATGGAAGGCGATCCAACCGTCGCGACCCCATTCCCCCCCGGCGAAACCAGCTATCTCAATGCCGCGAGAACGAAAAGGTTTACCAAAATCAAAACCTAAAAGAGGCTTTTCTTTTATAAGCTGGATTAAAGCATCTCTCCAAATTAAAATCCTAAAGATAGAATTGCCACGGGCGTCAGATGCTTTCCTTACTCTAAGTTTATACCGCGTATCACGGATATTCAAGAATGGATCTTCGATTTTATTCCGAAACTCCTGAATTGCTTTAGTTAATTCAACGTCTTCAGTTGCGATTTCCAACTCATTTAAAAGCGCTAGGTTTTGTTCTATCTCATTTTGGGCCTTTTTTACCAAAACCCAAACATCTTCAGTCTCTCTAAACGACTCTGTTTTCTCGGATATTTTCCGAAGCCTTTCTAAAACCGCATTAACCCTAACCACCTTTTCCTCTAATATCCCTAAGGTAGCTTGGATTTCTGTTGCTATCGGAGAAGATAATGCTTTTTTAGCTTTTGGAATTTGAGCTAAATCTGTATTTACCGGTTGCGGGCTGAGTTTTTCTAAAGAATCAATGACGCCAATCGTGCTGGCTTGGATTTCTTTTAATCTAGATTCAGGTTCCTTGTTTTTTTCTGCTGTCGGATTTACTTCAACTGGCTTTTCCTCAATTACCGAAACCGGCAATGCAGCTTTTCGTTTAATTTGTGGGTTATAAAGAACTGCTTTGATCTCTTTAGGGTTATAATCATTTTCAGTGTCGCTGACAAGCTCTTTAGACTCTAAATATTGCTTCTTTAGCTTACCTAAATCTATGAGAGATTTTATTTCCTGAACATATCCCAACTTAAATACAGCTAGCAGCAAAAAAAACATACAAAGCCCCAATATAAAAACTTTAGTTCTTGCCTTAGCCTTTAAAATAAAAATTATCGCTACGCATATAAATATCGCAGCTGTAACATTACCTACCAGAATTGCCCGCGAATCTCGCAAAAATGCACCATAGGGAACTAACAGAAATAATAATAAAAAAAGAGCGTATTTGATACTTCTGAGGGAGTAAGCTTTTATTAATACAAAGGCTAAAATAAAAACAGTAAATAAAAAAAACGGCTGGATTCGAAAAAATAATTTAACTATGTTTATCCTCAATGAAATAATCAAAAGAAGTGATAGAATTAAAATGGCGTTTTGACTAAAAAACTTTTTCTTATAGAAAGTATAGCCGAATATTGCAAACAGAGGATAATAAAATAATGCTGCATGCCTAAAAGCTAAAGGCCCCCATTTAGAGGGCCCTAAATACCCCCAAAAAGCTTTTGCCGCCACAAAGATGAAATAAAAAAACAATGAATAATGCCAAGCTTTTAGTTTTGGAGGAAACTTTTTCCATTTCATGGACAAGACAATTAAACATAAAAAAATTAATATTTCACCGATAAATATAGGAAAATCTAAAAAAGAAAACTGAATATGGCATTCGGCAAATTCACGCCTAAACAAAAGATAGCCAAAAGAAATTAATCCCATGAGAAATAGACCTATAGCCTCTAAGCGACAACTCTTGTCTACGCCAAAACGGTTAAATATTCTACCTAAATAATTAGATATACCGCTAGTAATGGTTCGATGACTCATTTACCCCTCTGGATCTTTTTCCTAAAGCCCTAATCCAGGTGCCTTGAGGATTATTGGTAACTGTACCGTAATACCACTGATAAAATCTTTTTGAAATACATACCGGGATAAAAAAACGCAACTTATAGAATAGGTTTTCCAGTATTTTAAAAATCACTCTATTTTTACCGCGGCCGGCCGGAGAGCCTTGCATATCCCTTCCATAACAAGCAATCTGCTGAAGGCTTAAACCACTTTTTTCAAAAAGCATTTGCAGGCTCAGCTTATTGAAAAAAGTTAAATGCGGGAATACGTCCAGTTTGAACAGATAATCTTGATTAGGCAAATCAGCAAAAATGTATCCCCCTTCAGCTAATTTCTCTACTGCTTTTTCCAGCATATCCTTAGGCCGATAAAGGTGTTCTAAAACATTTGATAAAATAATAATATCAAATTGCCCTTCTATTGCCTCTAAACTGTCTTCAACTTTCAATTTAATCTTAGGATAACCTTTATGCCAAGTTTTTTTGAGTGACTCCCTTAACACATTGTCTTTTTCGACAATGTAATAACTGTCTAAACATATTTCCCGATCTTTAGCTGCAACCATTCCTAAAAACCCCTGCCCGGCCCCGATATCAAGCATAGATATGGCTTTAGTAATTTTCTTAATAACCGGCTTAATAATTCTCCAACGGGCAGTAGACAAAGCATAATGGCCAGGGAATTTCCTCGGCAACAAGACCTCTACTCGAGAATTATTCCAATAACCGCTCTGGGAATAAAATTCAAGCAACTGCTCATCGCTCAATTTGGGAAAAGCTACTCCAACACCGCAACTACTACAAAAAAGGATAGAGTGCGGCTTGGAAAGAAAACTATTCCTAGATAAATCCGTAGGGTACTTTACAGTTCTAAAACCAGAATCTTCCAAAGACCGAGAACAGACAGGACAAATCAATAATGTTTTCTCGATTATCATGATCTAAAAAAATTAATCAGGTTTTTTGTCGCTTCCACTTCCATTGCCAAACGAGATTCTCTGGTTAAAGTTCCCACATGGGGAGTTAAAATTACATTATCCAGTTCAAAAAGCTTTCCTCGATAGGGCTCCTTAGAAAAAACATCCAAGGCTGCCGCAGACAAATACTTGCTGGATAAAGCATCGTATAGAGCATTTTCATCAATAAATTTACCCCGGGAAGTATTGATTACAGCAGCCCCTCTTTTCATCAAGGATATTTTTTCTCTATCCAGCTTAAAAGAGTCAGCAGCATTATCAGAAAGATGGATAGATATAATATCAACGACACTCAATAATTCCCGCACCGGTAAAACCTTCAAGTTATTGCTTTTAGCCCAGGCATCATCAATAACCATATCTGCCCCGTAAAGATCAGCCTCTAATCTATTTAATAATTCAACTACCCGGCGGCCTATCCTGCCTAAACCTAATATCCCCACTTTTGCTCCGCTCAATAAATTTCCAGATACCTTTTGCCATTTTCCCGACTTCAAAAGAGCGGTATGAAAACTCAAATTACGCAATAAATCAAAAAACATGGCAATGGTTAGTTCGGCCACCGGCTGGATTACCACGCTGGGAGTATTAAAAACAGCGATACCTTTTTGTTTAGCTTTCGATAGAGCTATATTATCTAAGCCTACGCCGCAACGTGAGATACAGCGAAGCTGCGGCAAATGGTCAATAACGTAATCGTCATAAGGTTCAAGGCCGGCGATTGCGCCTTCGGAATCTTTACCCATTTTGATTATTTCTTCCTGGACTAACCTTCGGCCTAAGGGATTAATAAAATACTCAAAACCATTTTGTTCAAGCAGATTCAGCGATTCTTTTCCGTGTTCAGCAAAAGTCGAAGCTGAAATAAATATTTTCTTACTCATCTTATCTTTTGATAGAATGCCTGCTGAGCAGGGTCCTGAAGCAAAATCTTTTCAACCTCTTCTACATCACTTTCTCTATCTACGGCTACTGTCCGCTGAGGATAAATAACGCTGTAAATCGGATACCCGTGCTCAAGTATTCTTAAGAAATCTATGGATTCGGCTATTTCCATAGTCGTATGCGGCAAACTAGAATATTGCCGTAAAAAAGTTTTGGTAAATGCAGAGATCCCTGTCTGGCGGTATGCCGGGCAATTATTTTTTACCCGCATATAGGGAACAGGCAGACGGGAATAATACATAATATAGCCTCTATTGTTTAAAACCGCCTTAACCACGTCAGTATTATTTAAATCGCCTTCCTCGCTAATAACCGAAACCAAGTTAACGCATTCGGCCTTTTTATCCCTGACTATTGGCCGGACAACCAGATCAAAAGGGCCGGGATCAATAAGCGGCTCATCTCCTGAAATAATAACCACGATATCAACATCTAATTTTTCAGCTGCCTCTTCGATGCGGTCAGTGCAGCGCTGATGAGTATCAGCGGTCATAACCGCTTTCCCGCCATAGCGTTCAACAGTTTCTTTTATCTCATTATCGCAAGTAGCCACATAGACATCATTAAAAATTTCGGACAGAAGAGCCCGCCGGCGGACATGTTCAATCATCGGCAAACCCAATATATCCACCAGGGGTTTTCCGGGAAAACGCGAAGAAGCCATCCGAGCAGGAATAACTGCTGCTATCTTTTTTTTATTCATATCAAAATTGCTTCATACATAATTAAACGTTACTTTTGCGCGAACCGATTTTTATTGCAGGAACCCCACCGACAATATCAAAATCGGCTACATCTTTAGTTACTACAGCCCCTGCACCCACAACAGCCCCCTTACCAACTACAACATTAGGTAGGATTACGGCATTTGCCCCTATCCAAACATCTTCTTTTATGACTATTTTTCCTTCTTGATGGCCTTGATCTCTTATAGGAATATTAATATCTTTATATCTATGCCCACTGGCTCGCATAACTACATTTGGGCCCACCAAGACATTACTTTCAATAGTGATCTCTCCTCCTATATCGGCATTTATCATAACATTACAATTTAGACCTACTCTATTTCCTATCTTTATACTTGAATCATTACTTTTTGATTCGGCAAAAATACAACTATGCGGAGATATGCACACCTCATCACCAAACTCAATATTTTTAAACCCTTTAATAGATACGCCCTGTAAAATATACACTTTCTTACCGCAGGTCCTAAATCTTTTTTTATAAATAGAATACCGTAAATGACAGCCCAAAATTCCTGGAATTTCTGACAATAGGCTATCGCTAAGTAGCCTAACTTCTCTTAAAATTTTGTTTAGAATACTTACTCCCAATATTCACTTATTTTGTCTATTCTTCCTTTCCTCTTCAGTGATATGATTTTTGATACCGATGAAATCTTTATGTACCGGAATATTTGCATCTCTAAAAGACTTGTTGCTATCCCGTCCGACAAAAGGTACGCCTGCTTCTTGTGCAGCCAGATAATCCTCGAAAGTATCTCCGATGAATAAAATCTCATCTTTAAGAATGCATTCGGTATCTATAACATCTTTAATAACCTTTATTTTAGTCCAAGGATAAGCATATATTTTTTTGAAATAGTTCCTTATACCTCTAAAATTAATAACCTCATCTAACTCCTGGCTGGGTGTAATTGATGCCAGGTAAAGAGATACTTTTTTATAATAATAATCTAAGAAATCTTTTGCCCCATCAACATAAGGGCATTTTTTAATTGCACTAAGCACATAACTAGAAAATTTCTCGCTTAGCGTCTGCGCAACGGCCATATCATAACTGCGGCCTAAAATGTTTTCGGTGATATATTTAAATTTTTCATAGCGGATAGTAGCATTATGAGAAAGATGATAGTGCATTATTTCATCTAAATTCTGAGAATAGTCTTTAAAGAGCTCCTTGAAGGCTGAATCTTTTATGCCCACTGATTCAACAATGGTTCCATCGAAGTCTAAGATAATTGTTTTAAATCTCATTGGGTAGAAACTCGTTCTTTTTTTCTGATCTGATCAGTTATATTTCTCATGCGTTCGCTCCATTTCCATAATAAGAATATATCCGAAGCTAATACCACAAAGGTATAGCCCAATTTAAACTTATCCTCTATAGCTTTCATGTCCGGATCGACTATGTGAGTGCCGCAAGCCTTATTGTGACGACGGCAAGAATCAATTACACGTATTGCCGCCTGGTTAACCTTTGGATGGTCCAATTGACCAGGAATACCCAACGACCCAGAAATATCATAAGGACCAACCATCACTCCATCTATTTGCTCAAAACTCAAAATCTGATCAATATTTTCTACTCCCTTGACAGTCTCGATCTGCATAATCAAAGAAGATGAATCATTCCATGCTGACACATACTCATCAAAATCAAAACCATATCCTTGAGCCCGGGCAACGCCAAAACTCCGGCTTCCCTCAGGTGGATACTTACACCAAGGGATTATCTTCTCTGCTTCTTCAGGCAAAGACACCATTGGAACCATTAACCCGTCTGCCCCTGAGTCCAGAAGACGCTTGATCATTTCCTGATTATGAGTAGCAATCCTAGGAAGGCACAAAGTGCCATTCACCTGAGAAGCGGTTATAATTCTCTGTGTCTGCTCCTGGCTTATGGTGCTATGCTCAATATCAACTCCTACGAAATCTACACCAATCCTGGAAAAAATCTCGGTTATCGAAGGATGACCCAGTGAAGTCCAAGCGCCAAAAACCGGTTTACGCTGTCTTAACTTCTGTTTAAATTCGTAACGTCTCTGATTTAATTCTTTCATCTTTTAACAATTCCTCCTCGGCTTTAGCAGCATCATCGAGAAACATTTTTACGGTTTCCTTAGTGTAGGGATGAATGATCATGCCTTTTAGTAGATTTGGTAAAACAGTTACAATATGAGCTCCGGCATGTAACCATTCGACAACATTCAACACCTCTCGTGTCGAACCTAATATTATTTTTGACTTCAATTTGAAATCCTCAAGCAATTTAGACAATTTCTTTATTTCTTCAACAACGTTATAACCCATATTATTTACTCTTCCGCCAAACATAGAAACATAGGTCGCTCCGGCCATGGCAGCCAAGAAACACTGTTGGGCACTCATCATCGCCGTAACATTCACCCGAATATTGTGTCTTGTCTCCAACTCATGCACAACTTCTAGGTTATCTAACTCGCCTTCCGGACCGTGAACTGTAATTTTTACTACGATATTCTCAGCCCAGCTGGAAAACTCCTTAGCTTGATCAAACATCTTTTGACGATCATTAGTGGTAACTTCCACCGACAAAGGATAAGGAGCAATAACCCTGGCGATGTCTCGAGAACAATCTTTTAAAACTTTTTTAACTCCGGACCGATACAGAATCGTCGGATTAGTGGTCACTCCGCGTATTATCCCCAGTTTGTGAAACTGTTCTACTTCTTCAACTTTTCCGGTATCCAAAAATATAGCCATAAAAATTCCTCCTTACTAATTGTTAATAACTATTTTGTTTTCAAAAACTTTTCATTTATTGTGTGCTAATGTACTTTCCCATTTATTTCCTGTCTGCATGACTCTGGGGTCAGAAACAATCAAATGCCAGATAACTCCCTGAAAAGCTTCGGTTTGAGGAGTAATCGTGTCGGGATTAACCACTGGTATAGTCAAACAGGCATCTGCTAATTTAGCGGTGTAACCGCCATCGTGGCCGACTACGCCGACTATTTTAGCCTTGCAGCCTTTTGCATAATCAAGGGCATCGACAATATTAACACTTATATTTCTTTCCCGGTCACCGCCACCTACTGAAAAAACAAACAGGCAGTCTTTAGTATTCAAATTGCTGCCTTTAAGCCACTGGCTAAAAACCGTATGCCAGCCTTCGTCGTTAGTTCGGGCTGTCAGCTCAGAAATATTATCTACCGGCGTATAAGCTTCAAAGCCGGCTATTTTTCTAAAATCGTTGACCGCGTGAGAACAATTTCCAGCGCTGCCGCCTACGCCGATAAAAAATAAACGCCCTTTCTGGCTGCGGACTTTGAGCAAAACCTCTATCATCTTTTCGATTTGGCTTCGGTCTATCTTTTCGATAATAGCTGCGGCTTCTTTCAAATACTGTTCTGGGTATAACATCTGACTATTTCTCCTTTTTCCTTAATAATATCCGGGCATAAGAACTGAGTAGATTGGCTTGTAAAAACTGTTGAAAAGAACGCTTAACATTCTCATCCCTATTTTCAACTATATATTTTACAAATCTAGGAAGCTTTACACTCTTGTTTTGTTGAGCTGTTTTGGCCACTATTGCCAAATCTAACACCCCTGGCGTACTGAATTCAATACACTCAAAACCACGCCTTTCAAATAGAACCTTCAAACCTTCTACCGTAAACAGGTTCATTCTATCCGGCGGACATAAATTTTCGGCCTTATCCCAAAGAATCTGTAAATCAAAACCGGAAATCAAAACTGTGGTTATGAAACAAAGCCCGCCCGACCTCAACATCTTATAGACTTTATCCAACAAAAGGTCAACATCAGAAGCCCGGTCAATGACTTCAAATAAGCAGACAACATCAGCTTCGTTACACAGATAAAGGTCTGCGATTTTGGAATTTATAACTTTTATTTCCGAACTGAGCTTAAGGCTGTCTAGATCGAGAAAAGGATTTATTAATATTTTCTGCTCAAACTGCTCGGCTCCCAATATTTCTTCAATATAGTTATAGTGAGCGGTATTAATATCGACCAATTTCTTAGCCTGCGGAAAATATTCGGCAGTTGCGCCGTTTATCCAATCAAAACGCGGCTTGATTATTTTCTCTTTCCTCTTGGAAGCTGTTACCTTAGAAAGTTCTTCCCGCCAGAATATCCGCGCTTGAGAATTGCGGTAATAATCGATTAAGGCCGCTTCACTGGGCCGCGGCGACAGATAAACCGTTTTACAACTCTCACATTCTAAATAAGTTAAGCCCAATTTTACAAAAGCTTCTTTCTGGCCTCTGCTCTGGCAACCCGGACAAAGGCAAGGGGTTAGAATTTCCTCATTTACCAAAAAAGAAAAGACATCTTTTTCGATAAGCTTTAAATAAGTATTGAATAATTCTGAAGGCTTTAAATCAATTTCATTATATTCATCAAAGATTACAATATTTCTCATCGCCAATCCTCCCTTCGGCCTTGCCGTCTTGATAGGCTTTATCAATGATTTCCATAACTGATAAGGCATCACTCGATGAGCTGCTGACAACCGGGCTATCGCTGTCAATACACTTTATAAATTCTTCTACCTCCAGCTCCCATGATTGATCACGATCAAAATAAGTTATTTCCTCAGCCGGATTGCCGACCGCGCTAGCTTCATCTTCGAATTGCCGCCGGCCGACAACTAATTTTTCTCTTCCGTAGCTGCCTGATTTAGACAAAAGGCCTTCGATTAAAATGTAGCCTTGTTCGAATATGATATTCAGTTGAAAGGCGTGTTTCCAAAGCGTAGCTGAGGAATGCAAAAAAGCATTCTGGCCTCTTTGGTTTTGTAAAATAACATAAGCATTGTCTTCGAGATCGAACTTCCAGAATCTATTGCTGAGAAAACACTTTATTTTCTGGAAATCACCGCAAAAATAACGAAAAAGATCCAACATGTGTATGCCTTGATCAAGTAATATGCCGCCGCCGGATAAATCTCTATTGTTTCGCCATGATTTTGCAAAGTTCAATCCTCCCGATTTACCATATACACCCCGCAAACCTATAATTTCACCAAGCCTTTTGCTGTCAACGATGACTTTAGCTTTCATTACCGCCGGATGAAAACGGTGGTTAAAACCGAACATCAGTTTGGTTTTGGCGCCTTCTGCGGCGATTATGCTCTGAATATCCTCTAAATTTCTTCCCGGCGGTTTCTCACAAAAAACGTGTTTACCTCTGTTCATGCTTTCAATACAAATCTTAGGCGAATAGCTGTTAGGCGTACAAACAAAGATTATTTCCGGATCTCTCCGGATAAGTTCTTGGAATGATTTAAATACCGGGCAGCCGTCAACGGCTTTGGCTGCTTCCGGATCGGGATCAACGATCCCGATTAACTTTAAACGCGGATTATTTTCGATAACCAATTTGCGTATTTTACCCATATAACCATAACCGACTATGCCAACCTTATAAATCTTATTCATAATATATCCTCATTCAACGAACTTAGCCAAAGTTTCTTTGCTGGGCGGATGAAAATAGCTAGCCAGATAAGCCTTAGCTTTATCCCTTTGCAGATTAAAATCTTCCTGGCTTAAATTGTCTATCTCATCTAGTTTTGCTTTTAAAGAATCTTCTTTATGGACTACCCATTTTAGATGGCGGCAATCAAACAAAGGATCATAACTTAAAATTTCTCCGCGGTCAAAATGGATAACCGGTTTACCGATACTTAAGGCTTCCAGAGAAACAGTGGTTCCCCAATAGATAACAATATCGGCCCAAATAATATCGTCATAGAGATAATTTCCGTTGGAAACGCTGACGTTAGGCATCCGGCTCAAATCATAAGCAAACCTTCTTTTAAAATAAGGCCAGGGAACCATGGGATGAGTCCTTATTTTTATATGATAGCCGTTACGGCCCTGCATCTGGCTTAAAACATAATCCACTATACAGTGGACATCGATATTGCCTTCCAAAGCCACCAAAATATTCTTCAAACGCTTTCTTGGCTGAAAAGGTTTATCAAAAAGATATTCAAAACGCAAACCACAGGTAGCCTCAATAAAGCCCGGCTCATATTCACCATACCTCTCCATAATCTTCTTGGTTTCAACCCCAACAGTCAATATTTTATCCGGCAAAGGAGATAATGACCTATCGTGACCGACAACAAACATATTCACTGAAGATTGAGGAACAACCGTATGTTGATAGCCGATAATCCGGCTAGCCGGAGAATATCGCCTTAAAGCTAATATACACATCCGTTCCCAAGGTTTATTCTCATAAGTTAGAAGGAACTTTTCAACAGCAACTTTCTTAATCAGATTCTTAGTGCTCCAATAATGCAAAAAATGATAAAATCGGACGCCCTTAAAGGTCCTTTTTAATTCAGCGTTGATTATATCGGAAACATCGTATCCGAAAAATAAAACCTTCCGATTAATCCTGATTTTAGTAAATAAAAACTCTATGGCCGCCTTTACAATACTCGGCAAAGTTAAGAGAGCTTCTACCGGCAAAATAATCCGCTGCTGGCATTGGCTAATTTTTTTTAGGCACTGTTTATAATCACCTAAAATGCAGGCGTAAATCAAACTCTTTTGCTTACCCTTTAAAAACTCCGGCAAACTACCAAAAAAAACATCGCGGTAACTACCGTCTTTTAAAAACGAATGGTTATAAATAAAAGTTTTAATAACATAATAGGACTTTTTAGGATTAAGCTCTTTTTTTATCCTTGAGCCTAATTGTTTTCTGGCATATAAACTACGGCGATAAAACTTTACCGTCTTATATATAACTCCGATGGTTCTTCGAACAGTTATATATATTGAATCTAACCGCTTCTCGGCCGGATTACCGAAATAATGAAATTGTATATTAACGCTCTTTAAAGTTTTCTTCAGTAACCCGATTGTGCTAATTGCCGGGCCGACAATAATTAACTGCAGATAGTCTTCATCTTTGGCAACTTTTGTCATAGTCAAAAACTGATAAAGAAACTCTGGAACTTTTGAGGCAAATCTGTCTTTGGAGGCTATATCGGTAGCCCACCATACCTTAGAAGAACTAAACTCTTGGGAACAACTCGCAATAGCTTTGTTGTATTCACGCAGGAATGCATCACGATAAAACTCATCGTGTTCGGACTTAGGGATTTTTTTAAAATTCTTAGCTTCGAGAAGATCCTCAGCCTTTTTGCTGACAGTTTTCCACAAAAGATATTTCCTGCCTTTTTGCTCTTTAGACGAAAGTGTAGCGAGATAGCTGATTAGCCGTCTTTCGGTTTTAAAAACAAGCGCTGATTTTATAAATAGAGTTTCTTTATTCATTAACTATAGCACTCCGGTGTATTTGTCTCTCAAATAAACAGCTTTAAAAGGGCTTACCGTTCCTTGAAAAACTTGCCTTACCTTATCATGGCCCCAAATATTACCGTAACGCTCGGCCGCATCGGCTAAAACTTTCTCTCGAGGAAGTTTTGCTTTAAACCCATCCAAGAGCCATTTCAAATAGGTACCTATTCTTTCAGCGGCCCGACCATCCCTAAAAGGATCTATCTCATCAAGTATGGACGACCAATTGCCAAATTCCGGCATGCTCGAAGCATTATTCCAATACTCACTGCATGTCTTCCATAAATTCTGCCAATCAGTGAAAACAACACGCCCTGTACCTAATCTGTACAATGAGCTTACTTTCCAACCTTCTCTGTCCAAAAGAAGTGTCGGCGCGCCGGCTAAAGCCGACTCCACCCCTGCTGTTGCCACGCAAAGATGACCATGAACCGCAACATCACAAGCAATAGCTGCTAATGCCGGGGGATACCAACCATGCAACAGACCTCCTTCAATTACCAAACATCGGCCAGTCTCCTCAGCGCGCTTCAATAATTCGGCCACTTTTCCCAATCGCAATCTCAGTGTAGTTGGAACCTTGGGTTTGAAAATAATTCCCAGCTCCGGTTCTGATAAAACTCTTTCAAGTAAAAAACTATAATTCTCCCGCATAAACTCATGACCGGTATGCCAACGAGAATCATCAGCTGAACCTTCATCAAAATAAGCTAAGATATATTTTGCTCCGCTCTCTTTAAGTTTATTTCGAATTGCTTGAGCCGGTTTTTTCAGCAAAGGAAACCTATGGTCACCAAAATAACCTACAGCAACATGATAGGGGATTAATGAGCCGGACCTTCTTTCGATGTCTGCATTCCGAGAAGAAAATCCAAAAACTATATCTGAAACAATAGTTGTGCCCATCGAAGAAAACTCTTCAAATGCTCTCTGGTAGATAGCCAAAACTCCTCCTAGTTTTTCTAAAACATCGGCTATTATGCAATGTTCATGGCCATATTTATACCAAGTTAAATATATTTTCCCATTATAACTGGTAAAAAAATCAAACCAATAATTATATTGTGAGACAAAATAAGCCAATTGCTGCTTTAGCCATTTCTTTTCTGCCTTATCTTTTGAAAGGTCTAAACTACTTTTGAAATAATTCACATCTAGATTGCACTTCCGATGATAAAATACCTCAGCATTTGGAACCTCAACAGCATCGGGAGAAAGAGCAATTGCCCTCATGTCGTACTGTTCAACTTCTTGCAGCTTTTTTTTATCTAAAGGATCCTCGGCGAAGTTAAAATTAATAACTATATCTTCAGCTGACAAACTGGAATTTTGCCAAAAGAATAAATCAGAAGTTAATTCTGGTTGGGCTAAATTAAGGTGTCCGTAGTATTGAACTGCTAGTTTTGGCGATGGATTTCGAGCCGGGAAAACAGCCCTCGTCTGTCTTAAAAACTTAATAAGCCCTTCTCGTTTAATAAAAAAACATATACTTTGGAAAAGCTTTAGTTTTGCTCCGCTAAGCCTTACTAAAATATCTCTGAGATTGATGTGCCAATTTTTTATCGGTATAAGTTCTACTTTGTACTTAGAAGAGTACTTCTTTATCTCCCTCCACCACATCCTCTTATTTATGAAGAGAACTTTTTCTGTATCCTTAGCTGAAGAATCTTCTTTGGTTTTCCATAGGGCAAGCTGAATTAAAAGCTGTGCCCGCCATACAGTAGAATTTACATTGTAATAAAGATTGGCGATTCGCTTAGTAAGAAATGTTAGTGTTTTTTTATTAATCTCTTGGCAAGAATCTAATTTTTTAAAAATATCACGAGATAAGATGTCTTTTTGAACCTCAGCAAAATCGAAATAATCCAGTCTCAGCCTTATGAGATTTCCCGAATCATCTTTAATGTCAATGATTCGAAATTCCAGCTTCCGGAAAGAAAAGCCTAATATTCGAGAAATGAAACCAGCAAGAACAAATCCGGCTTTACTCGTATCAATTACATATATATCTTTCTTTATTGATTGCGGCTTTTTTTTCAACAAATAAGGCAATACATAAAATAAGTATGAACTCAGAGTGAGCTCCTCAATAAAACACAAACAATGAGTGTCTTTATTACAAGATTGTTTTTGTGTTGAAAAATTCATAATACTCTGCAATATTTCACCAGGCGCTCCAACCGCCATCCACATTTAATACTTCACCAGTTATATAGTTTGATGCTTCACTGGCCAGAAAAAGACAGCAGTTAGCTACATCCAGGGAGCTGCCCCATTTCTTTTGGGGTGTTCTTTCTATAGTAAACTTATATAAATCTTCTTTCTTCTTGAAATTTTCAAAGTATGAAGTCTGGCAAAATCCGGGAGCAATAGTATTAACGTTAATATTATGCTCTGCCCATTCAAGAGCCAAACACTTTGAAAGCGTAATGATAGCTCCCTTAGAAGCTCCATAGGCTGAAAGCTCAGGTAAGCCAAGAGTTCCAACAATAGAAGAAATATTTATAATCTTGCCACTCTTTTTTGAAACCATACTTTTGCCAACTTCGCGGCAAAAGAAATAAACACTATTAAGATTATTACTTATTACTTGATTCCACTCTTGGCTGTTGGTATCAAGGAATTTTTTTCTAAATCGCATGCCGGCATTATTTATAAGTAGATCGATCTTATTAAATTTTTCAATTGTTTGCTTCACAAATTTCTCAACAACCTCTTCCTTGGATACATCCCCTTCATATAAAAATATACGCTTGGAATCAAAACTAACTTCCTCTTTAAGGCTTGATAAATCCTTTAAATTTCTGCTAATAAGAGCAATATTCGCTCCTTCTTTATAAAAAAGCTTGGCAGTCTCTCTTCCTATACCTTTGCCAGCGCCGCTAATAATAGCTACTTTATCTTTTAATGCGTATTCCTGGGCCATTTTCGCACCTCCGAATCTGCTATTTTATAATATAATCAAACGTCTTATTTATAAAATCCTCATCTATATCATCATATACCTGACAACTTCCAATTTCTTTCGGCAAAACAAACCTTAACTTATTATCTTTCTTTTTTTTATCTTTATTTATATTCAGCACACAATCTTTAATCAAATCATCACGGTTAAATGAGATCTTTTCGGTTTCAACCCTTATCGGAAGCCCGTATTGTCTAAGGATTTCCTCATGGGCCGCCAAAACAGTTTCATCAGATCCAAGGTATTGCTTTGCTAAATGGGCTGCAGCAACCATACCTAAAGACACACCTTCTCCATGTCTATATACCTCCTGAAGAGTATCGGTAGAAATCTCTATCGCATGGCCGAGGGTATGACCATAGTTCAACTTAAGCCTTTTAGCTTGTTCTTTTACATCGCCGGCCACATGTTCAAGCTTTATCTCTATAGTTCTACACATAATATAAAACAAAACTTCCTCTTGGCGTTTAAGTATTTGTGCGCTATTAGCTTTAAGGTAACTAAAAAAATCCTTATCGCAGATAAAAGAACATTTTATAATCTCGGCTAACCCAGCCTTAAAGTCACGTTGAGATAATGATTCTATAAAGTCAAGATCTACGATATTTACTATCGGATGATAATAATTTCCTATAGCATTAATAGTCTTTCGGAAATTAATCGCTACTTTACCTCCAATACTACTATCGATCATGGCAGTAAGGGTCGTTGGTATATGCGCAAGATTTATGCCTCTATGGTAAGTACTTGCCACAAAACCGGCTAAATCTCCGATGACTCCTCCCCCTAAAGCTATAATTGTTGAATCTCGCGAAAATCCGCTAATTTCAAGCAATTCGTAGATTTTGATTGCCTCACTTATAGTTTTATTGTGCTTGCCGGATTCCATAGCATAAAAGTAAACATCGTAACCCTCCTTTGATAGAGAAGCTGCTAAGTTTTTGCTAACTTTATCTTTAAAAAAGGAATCAAAAACTAAAAGGATTTTTCTATTTTTAGTTTTTTCCGACAATATCTCAACGAGATTACTCGTGAGCAAATCTTTTCCAATAAGAATATCATATTTGCTGCTATCAAAATTTACTCGATATTTCTTACTAGATAATGTTTTTTGACTCATAATAACATCCTAAATTACAAAAAGGCCTGTGTTGACAATTAACTCTGCAACCTTAAAGTCTTCGGGTGTGTCAATGTCATGACCTTCAAAATGATCAATAAACTTTATATAAGAATTTTGAGAAATTCTCTGACCGGTTTTTTCAAAAATTTCCCTTTTAAATACGTACAAACTAGATTGTTCAACGATCACCGGATCTATATCCTGAGTACGGGGAGTTGAAACGCCAAGAGAATAATTCAAAGGCTTGCCACCAAACCAACAAAACTTTTTTACCTGGTAGGCAGTGAAAGCTGAATCATATTCTCCACTGTTGACCTTATCTATACATTCAGCTATAGTCTGTGGCTTCAAGAAAGGTGAGGTAATATGTAAAAGCACAATCGTATCAGCCTTATCTTTCTTTAAAAACTCAGCTATAATATCTTGTATTTTTGCCTCTTGGCTATCCAGACTCTTGGGCCGCTCTAGAAACTTATATTTCAAACCATGCTCAATATGCTTGCAAATAGAATCCTCTGAGGCAAATATTACGACTTCATCGATCGAAGGAACTTTATTCATCGCCTTAACTGTGTAATTTATTAAAGGAATACCCCCTAATTTTTTTATGTTTTTAAACGGGACTCTTTCGCTATTAAGCCTTGACGGTATGAATCCTACTGTCCTCATAATCCTTCCCCTATTTTTTTCTGCCGCCTAAATATTCTTCTTCATATTCGGCAGAGATTCTATCCAACACCTGCATTGCCTCTTTAGATGCTTTATTTTCAGCAAACTGTCTACGTAATTGGAGTTCATAATTTTCATCTGCTGACACCGGCGGCTCCCAACCGCAGCGTTTATATATTTTCAATCCTACACCTTCAGCATACATCTTACGTGGAACATTTTGCTTTCGCATCATCCTACGGGTAACTGACGAAATTTTGGTCTCCAGTGAATCTACTATTTTCTCCATATAAGATTCAGGATCGATAACAAAACATTCAAAAGGTACGGTTATAAGCTTCGCTGCCGTTTGCCTTTCTTTAAGTTTAGCCTTAAAAGCTTTTGTTCTTTTAGTCATACTTTCTATTAAATAAATTGCCTTTTCAACGAGATTGGATTTTAAATATAGATCTTCCCAGCCGCGCACGAAATAAGGAAATGCCTTATTTTTATAAGTAAAATAAACTTCAAAATGCCTTGGGTCTGACAAGAACAAACTCTCCATATTAAGCACTTCCTGCTTTAGCATATACAATGGGTGCCTAACCACTTCTATAAATACAAGTTTTTTTCCAAGTGCCGAAAAAACAGAGCCTGCCCGGCCTAAAAGATCATGAGTAGTCAGATGTAATATCGGTTTATCCCTCTTAATACGTTCAGTTATTGCTTCATCGCCGGCCTGAAAGAGTCTTTTTAAATACCTGAAAGGTTTTGCATCACGAAATACACTTGAGGAATCAGTCAGCCTGAAATTTGTTTCACGTGACATCATTAAGTTATAGATTCGAAGATCAGTAAATAACTTAATCAATGTCTGCGCTGTATCTTGATCTATTTTTTGCAAAAACTGTAAAGCACAAACCATCTCAACCTCATAGGCAAAGGTAAGAAGCTCTACGCGCTCAAGAGCGGCAACAATCGGAGAAAGCATCGTCTTACCGCAACCCGGCTGGCCATCAACAATAACAATTTTATTGCCAAACTCAACATCACGAACTATGGCAGTATCTTTTAAGTTAAGCTTTTGCAATACATCTTCCATTTTTTACTACTTCATCCTCTACTGCCGGCTATACAACAACCAATAATCTCAATCACCTTATCTTGTTGCTTTGGAGTAAGCCCCACCGAACAAGGTAGACTTAAACCGCTTTTATGTACATCATCGACAACTTCCATTCTATGAGCATAGCAATCTTTAAACGGTGGCAAAGAATACAAAGGATGCCAAAAAAGCCGAGTTTCAATATTGGCGGCCTTCAATTTTTCCAACAGTTGCTTATTGCTCAAACCATAACTATTCTTATCTATTAAAATTGTATAAAGCCAGAAGATAGACCTGATACCTTGAGCTTCCTGAGGTAAGGTAATTCCTTTTACTCCGGTTAAGGCTTCATTGTATTTTTTTGCGATTTGCCTCTTCTTGACTATAAATTCGTCAAGCTGTTCCATCTGAGCCACTCCTATGGCTGCTTGAATATTAGTCAAGCGATAATTATAGCCGATTTCGTTATGGATATGTTCCAAGGCATCATCTCTGGCTTGGGTAATAAAATAGCGTGCTCTCTGAGCTAACTTTTGATTATCGGTTAAAATCATTCCGCCGCCGCCGGTTGTAATAATCTTGTTACCATTAAAACTCAAGCAAGCAAGCTCTCCCAGACTTCCCACTTTCCTTTCTTTGTATAGGCCCCCCAGACTTTGAGCTGCATCTTCAATCACTTTTAACCCAAAACGCTCAGCTATTTTCAAAATCGGATCCATATCTACAGAATGCCCTAAAAGATGCACCGGCAATATCGCCTTTACAGCTCTTTTGGTTTTAAGATTGATAAACTTTCCCTTTGAATACTTACACTCTCTAGTCAGAAAATCGTTAACCTTATCTGGATCGATTTGCAGGAAATTCGATTCAACATCAATAAATACAGGGTAAGCACCAATATATTTAACCGCATTGGCTGAAGCAACGAAAGTTAAGCCCGGCAATAGCACTTCCTCGTCCGGCCTAATACCCGCTACCATTAAAGCAATGTGTAAAGCTGATGTTCCATTAATGCAGGCAACCGCAAATTTTCTTCCTATATAATTGGCTACCACGCCTTCAAACTTATTTACATATTCACCGGACGATGAAACCCAATTAGTATCCAGACATTCCTTCACATATTTCCACTCATTACCTTGAATTTGAGGAACGCTTAGACAAATTGCTTTTTTATTATTTTCCTTTTCAACCATAATTAAATTACATACCTGTCTTTCTGGTAAAATTCTAAGTTTTTCTCATCCTTAAACCAGGCTATTGTTTTCTCAAGGCCTTGCTCTAAAGAAACTCGCGGCTGCCATTTTAATATTTTTCTTGCCTTAGTAATATCAGCCTGGAGCAGCATCACTTCGCTATTCTTAGGACGGATTCTCTCTTTTTTGCTTATAATCGAAGGTGTGTTGCCAATTAACTTAAAAATCATCGTTGATAACTCTTTAATAGATAAGGCCTCTCCAAAACCAATATTAAATACTTGGCCCAAGGCCGACTCTTGCGCCATAGCAGCACAAATAAAACCAGAAACAGTATCTTCAACAAAAGTCAAATCACGCTTGGGGGTAAGTAAACCTATATGCACTACTTTTTTGGTTAGAGCCTGTATGACAATCGTAGGTATAATTGCTCGTGCTGACTGCCGAGGACCATAAGTATTGAAGGGGCGAACCATAACAACCGGCAGCCCAAAGGAACGATAAAAACTTTCAGCGATCTTATCAGCGCCTATTTTCGTCGCAGAATAAGGAGATTGTCCTTGCAAGGGATGCTTCTCATCTATCGGCGTATATTGTGCTGTTCCATAAGTCTCACTGGTTGAAGTATGTATGAAACGTTTCACTTTCATGTCTTTTGCCGCCTGCAAAAGATTTAAAGTACCTGTAATATTAGTCTGCACATATGAAGCTGGTGCATGATACGAATAAGGAATACCAATTAAGGCTGCTAAGTGAAAAATATACTCCCTGCCTTTCATCGCCTTGTACACATTATCTCTATCGGTTATATCGCCAAGTATAATGTCCATTTCATTGGACTTACAAGAGTTATCAAGCCAACCCCAGCGCCCTAAAGAATTGTAATGAACAAAAGCTCTTACCTCAGCGCCTAACTCAAGGAGACGTTCGCATAAATGACTTCCGATGAATCCTCCGGCTCCGGTAACAAAAACTTTTTTATTTTTCCAGCTGAAGCGCGCCATTCTTAATGTCCTCCTTTGCTTGTTCGTAATTTTCAGGATGTCCTATATCAAGCCAATACTCCTGTATAGGAAAACAAACTACTCTATGATTAGCTTTTAGTAACTCATTAACTAAATCGGTCATATCAAAATTGACATTTTTAGGAATATAGTTGTAAGCTATAGGTTCTAACAAATAAATTCCGGCATTAACAATAAAATTCTTTACTGGTTTTTCGATAAGCCTTTTTACAACCACATCATCAATATCAATAACTCCATAAGGTATCTCTATCTCGCACTTGCGCACCCCTACAGTCATTATTGCATCATGATGACGATGAAAATCCAGCAACCTACGAAAATCTAATTGAGTCAACACGTCTCCGTTAATAACCAAAGTCGGCTCATCCATTGGTTTCATTAATCCCAAAGCTCCGGCAGTCCCCAAAGGCTGGTCCTCGTTGACATAATCAATATCTACCCCAAAAGCATCTCCTTTGCCAAAATGTTTTATAATCACATCAGATTTATAATGAGTAGAAATATTTACTTTTGTGATTCCTGATTTACGCAGCTGCTTTATCGTACGCTCCATCAAGGGGCGATCCTCTAAAAGAAGCATCGGTTTTGGTGTATCTTTAGTAAGCGGATGCAAGCGCTGCCCCTTTCCGCCGGCCATGACCACTGCTCTAACCGGCATATTAAGCTCTTCTTCAACCAGCTCTGAAAGCAAAGCCAGTTCTACGATGTGGGAGTCACTGTCGAGAAGCGGTATTTGTTTTAGCTTTTTCTCACTCATGATTTCAATGAGCTTTTCATGAAGCGTATTGTAAGGCATTGAAACCGGAACTGGATAGTCTTCAGGACGACAATCAAGCAAGACAGTAATCTTTTTACTTAAAGGGATTTTATTCAAAATGGCTCTGCGGATATCTCCATCGGTTATTGTTCCAACAAGACGCTGTTGATCATCTACAACAAGAGATATGCCGACACCTCCACGCTGTATAACAGTTAAAGTTTCCTCGATTGTATTATCGCAACTTACAAATACTTTTTTTACGTCTTTCATTTTAAATCATTTTTACCATCTTCAACCCTCAAGATACTTTATGCTTAAGTTTCCATTCACCATTTATTTTTTCCCAAAGATGAGGTGAAAGAGAGCGATAGAAATCGATAACTTCCCAAAATTGCTCTTCTTTAATATCTAAGTATTCAAGAAATTCCTTAAAGTATTTTTTAGGAAATTCGCCATCGTAACGATGGACTAAGGCTACACCCTCTTCTCTGGTTAAATGCCCGTCTCTGATTTCATGTGCAGCATCTGATGTAGCACGGGCAATGCCAAACTTGATATATGCCAGATAAAAATGGAATCCGTCGGTCTTGTCATCCAAACTGGCATATTTAGAATATGTGCCCTCTGAACGCCCGTCAAAGTTTGCCTGAAAACCAGTATGATCAACAGAATAATAGTAATTCTCCTGCGGCACCCACTTTTTATAAAAAGAAAACCAGTGCATCTGCGGTTTAAGTTTCTCTATATCCTCAAACGGAGGCATTCGATAAAACTGGAAAGGATCACTCTTTACTTCTTCTTCGCTAAACAACCCCGCCTTTTGGCCATGTTTTATAATTTCATCGACACCAGAACCCTTATAATAAACTTCTTTATAATTATCGGTTGGTTCCACCGGACTATCTACATAGGCAGTAGAACCTCCATATTCTACTTCGCCACTTTCGCCATAGAAAATTAAAGGAATCTTAAACTTGGTAGCAATATGAAAAGCATATGCCTTTTGCCCATAAGCAAAAGGCTCCCAAGCATCACCCAATAATTCAAAACTAAGACGAGCTAATTTACGATGGATTATTCCGTTAGGAAAACACAAAAGGTTATCAAACCCATGATCTTTAAAGGCGATATAATTCTGCCAACCAACGTCTGTGTACATAAAAGGTGCCCAGGTTACAGTGAGCGGGTGCATCCGATATTTATATTTCAGTTGATGGGCAACATAACTACTATCCTTTCCGCCGGAACCAGGAACAACGCAGTCATAACTTCCATCCCTGGACCTGTGCTTATCAAGCAACTCCAAAAGCATTTTTTCTCTTTTAACCCAATCAATCTTATTATGCTTAAGATAAGCATAGTTACATGCGCTACAGACTCCCTTTTCATCAAAGGTAATTCTTGGCCTTTGGTTTGAAACCACACATTTTGTACAATATCTAACCTTTTTGGGGCTTTTTGCTAATTGTCGATCTAAGGTTTTTCCTGAAAACAACATTATTTCTCCTTTCTCTAGCCAAAAATCCTATTGGTAAATTTAAACAGCATATAAAAACTCTTTTAAAATTCGCAAACCTACATTCGCACTTACCTCAGGATGAAACTGACATCCAAACACATTCTTAGAACGTATTACCGAACAAAAACGACGCTGGCCATATTCAGTTTCAGCAAGAATATGTTCGGGTCTTTGAGAAACAACTGTGTACGAATGTACAAAATAGACAAATTCACCCTCAACAGTAGTAGATAAAATGCTGCTCTGCCACTGGCTGGATTCAACTGGCCGAAGCAAGCGGTTCCACCCTACATGCGGTATTTTATAGTTAGAGCAGCCGTTTTCCGGCTCTAGAAAACGCCGCACCGACCCGGAAATAATATCCAAACCTCGATGCCGACCAAATTCTTCGCTCTCGGTCATAAGAAGCTGCATGCCTAAACATATTCCTAAAAACGGCTTACCGGCATCAATGACTTTTAGTATCGGCGCAATTAGCCCCATCTTTCTTATCTTGTCCATGCCATCGCCAAAAGCACCTACCCCAGGTAAAATAACCCGCTCAGCAGAAGCTATAGCCTCCGAGTCAGAAGATACGACTGCAATCCCACCAAGATACCTTATCACTCTTTCTAGACTGAAAAGATTGCCCATTCCATAGTCGATTATCACAGTAACTGGCCTTGTGCCTTTCATATTTTCTCTGCTTTTATAACCTCTCTAAAGGCCTCTACAGCTCTACAGTCAATACCGGAATCAGATAAATATTTTTTAGCAGTTAGTATGTCTACCGGCTCAAGCCTCTTTTTCATAAAATCTAATGACTCTCTATTTTGGCTAATAAATTCAACATTACCTTCTTCTGTGAACTTTTCAGCCGAACGCAGTCTCTCTAAACAATGGTAATGAAAAATAGAGGCAGCGCTTACAGCATCGGCATGGCCGGTTTCGATAACTTCAAGAAAATGTTCAGTCTTTCCGGCACCGCCACAGGCGATAACCGGAACGGGCACTGATTCTGAAATCATTTTAATCAACCCTAAATCATATCCCCTGCCAGTTCCTTCCTTATCGATACTGGTAATAAGCAGTTCTCCGGCGCCAAGGCTAACTGCCTGCTGTGCCCAATCAAATACATCTTTTTCGGTTTTTTCTCGACCATTATCAGTTAAAGCCTCGTATTTACCCTCGCTTCTAAATTTAGCCTCAATCGAAATAACAATACACTGTGAACCAAAAACTTTTGCAGCCTCGCTGATAAAGATGGGATTTCTTATGGCGGCAGTATTTATCGCTACCTTATCTGCGCCGGCCCTTAATAACTCTCTTATATCCTCAATAGTTCTGATTCCACCGCCGGCGGTCAAAGGAATAAATATATTTTGAGCTGCTCTCCTCACAATCTCTAAAAGATTTTCTCTGCCGTAAAGACTGGCAACAACATCAATATAGATAAGTTCATCGGCCCCATCAGTATAATATTTTGAAGCAAAGTCCTCGGCTTTGCCTAAAACTCTAAGACCTTCAAGGTGAACTCCTTTAACTAAATTAGGACCTTTAATATCAAGGCGCGGTATAATTCTTATCATCTCTTCCCCATAACCTTGCAAGGATTTCCAAAGGCTTTTGAATTATCCTCGATATCGCTGATTACCACACTGCCAGAACCAATTAAACAATTACAGCCTACATTAATTCCCTGATTAACTACTGTGCCAACTCCGATATGGCTAAACTTACCAATAGTTACCCCTCCGCTTAAAGTAACTCCCGGAGCGATATGAACCAGCTCTGCAATTTGACAATCATGGTCAACAGAAGACAATGTGTTTATTATCGCATTCTTTCCGACCCTTGTTCCTGGATTAACCACTGCGCCAGTCCCGATAAATACGCCTTCATCGAGGGAACATTCTTTTGCAATAACAGCTGCCGGATGAACAATCGTTGGTAAATTAAACCCTATCTCTTTAAGTTGCTTATAAATCTTCCCTCTTATTGAAAAATCACCTATTGAACCAACAGCAATAAAGGCATTTTTAATGCCCCGGTTGTAAATATCCAATAAATTATTATCGCTACCAATTACAGAAATATTCGAAACTTTTTTACCTATATCTATATTCGGGTCAACAATACCTTCTATTTCAAACTGCTTCGCTTTCAAAACAGCATCAATGATAACTTTACAATGTCCGCCGCCGCCGATAAGTATAATCTTTTCCATCGCTAACCTACTTTTATTCCAACATTAAAATCTAGATCATAAAAAGCTTTTTTTAAGCTACCTTTTACATCAAAGTTTTTAAAAATATGGTTGATTCTTTTCGCTGCCTGACCATCGCCATAGGGACTAACAACCGAAGCAAGGCCCTGCTGAAACTCTTTCGAGTAAAGCTTCTCAAAAGAAGCTTTAATCTCCTCTTTTGTCGGCTCACAATCAATGATACTTTCTGCACGAATCCTTCCCTTTTGTCGATCACCAATATTTATGGTCCCAATCTTAAAACTTAAGGCCTCGATAATTCCGCTCGATGAGTTGCCAACGACCGCATCAACCAACTGCATTGTTGACAAATACTTTAAATTTCCCAACGAGGTAAAAGCTTTGGCTTTCTGGGAATTGTTGTTCACGTATTGGTCAATCATCTTGTTAATTACTCGACCGCCAACATCAGCGTTAGATTTAGTAAGAATAATACCGGTTTGATCTAATCCCTCTAAGACATCAAGAAGATTCTTAAACTGGCCTTCCGATGTATTGGATTCCAAAGTAACCGGATGAAAAGTAACCAGTAAGTTGTGTTTTTGAAACTTAAAATCTAAATCTTTCTCTAGCTCTTCTTTAGAAAGAAGTTTTAATCCTTTTATGTTATCTACCCCCAAGGCGCCTACATTGAATACTCTTTCCGGCGATTCTCCCAGCTGGATAACCCTCCTTCTGTAATCCTCGGTGGAAGTAAAATGTAAATGGCTCATCTTAGTCATCGAATGCCTGAAAGCATCATCAAATGATCCTTGAGTAACTTCTCCTCCGTGAATATGAGCAATCGGGATTCGAGCTATATGTGCAGCTATGGCTGCGCTAAGAATTTCAAACCTATCCCCCAAGACAACAACGATATCAGGTTTCAATCTGTCGTAAGCTTCAGATAATCCCGAAATCCCAAGGCTAATAGATTTTGATATACCAACAGGGGTATCGGAATTTAGGAAAATTTCTATTTTTTCATCTATGCTAAACCCATCTTGTTCTATTTCTTTATAAGTTAAGCCAAAATCCGACTCAAGATGCATTCCAGTTGCAATTAGCTGTGACTTTAAATCGCTATCGCCTACAACTTCCCTTAACAGAGGCCTAAGAAGACCGTATTCTGCTCTTGAACTAGTAATAAAACAAATCTTTTTCATAACTACTTACAAACTCAAGCCTTAGCCAGGAGCTGCTTAAACAAACGTACAAATATGGGTAACTCCTTATGGATCGACCTGATCGGATCAATCTTTACCTTCATACAATAACCTAACCACAAATAAAATAATACTCGATATAGCCCTGAGAAAGGTAACCAACTTAAAAACTCGGCTGCCGGCCGTAAAATCGGAAAGCGGATAATAATCCCGGCTATCTTTTGTAAATTTTCAATCTTTCTTTTTTCTTCGGCTGAAGAAAAGGTAAATATTGAAACTCTTTTATTCGACTCAAGAAAATTTTCTGAATTTTTCAGATAGCCATTTTTTATGCCATATTTCATAATGTCCGTACCGGGATAAGGATAAATCAACCCGCAAGAAGCAAATGTCGGGCGTAATTTAATATTTAAATCGATTGTCTCTAAATCAATTCTGAAAGCATCGGGGGCTGGTATACCCATAATATTAAAAGTAACTATTCTGATTCCCTGCCGATGCAATACATCTGCAGCTTTAACAATTTGATCATTAGTTATGTTTCGCTGTAATATTTCATTAGCAACCTTTTCGTTACCGCACTCAACCCCCATCCAAACATAACTCAATCCGGCATCGCGCAACTGAGCAATGTCCTGCTCTCGAACTAAATCTGGACGTATTTCAATTGAGAAAGGGAGAGCTATCTTTTCCTTATATCTTTTGCAAAACTCATCCAGCCAGCCTTTAGGCTTCAAAACAAAATTGCTATCACAAAAAGAAACTTGAGTTAAGGGATAATAATCACGTACTTTCTCGATTTCCTCAATCACCCGCTCTGGAGATACGCAACGGACCACATTGCCTTTGCCTTTATAGAATTCATTAAATTGTTTATTAAAACAATAACTACACTCAAAGGGACAACCGCGTGAGGCAAAAAAAGCCTTAGATCTTAAGTTTTTCATGTTGGGATCAGCATCATAAATAATCTTTCGATCGGGCAAGGGTAGCGTGCTTAAATCAGCTTCCAGGGGCCGCAAAGGATTTTTTATAATATTACCGTTATATTTTAGGTGAAAATTGAGGGTATTCTGATAATCTCCCCCCTTCTCCAGGCTCCGACAGAACTCAGGAAAGGCCTCATCGCCTTCACCAATACAAATAGCATCAACCCCATCTTCCTTAATCACCTGCGGAAAAAACATGGCATGCGGCCCGCCGAATACGGCTAGAAAATTAAAATTTTTCTTGAGAGTCCGATTAACTTCCAAGAGTGTCGAATGTTCACCAGTCATGGCGCTATAGCCTACTACCTGAGGTGAAAATTCCCGCATAATTTCTTCTATTGTCGTCAAACCGCTAACACTTACTACCGCTAAACGAGTTTCGTGTCCGCAGCGATTCAAGCTTGCGCTAAGAGCCATGACGCCTATACGTTCATAAGCAATTACATCCTTGATTATAAATAGTATTTTCATGCTAAACCTCTATTGCCTCGTCAGCTTTAAAACACCTCTTGGCAACCCGGCCAATAACTCTATCCCACTCTATCGGACTAATTCCGACGCCGGGACGTTTAGCGGTGATATTTTCTTGACTAAGGATTTCCCCTTTTTTAATTTCCCTTGAAGCAACAATACTCTTTCTAACTACTTCTCTGTTATGTAGCTCTGAGGGGGATACTCTCTTGATTCCATCACCAAGAGCATTCTTTATTTTTCTTATTGACTCTACCATTGCTTTGAGTTCGCTTGGCTCCAAAGAGGCCTGATGATCAGGTCCTTCCATGGTTCGATCGAGAGTAAAGTGCTTCTCGACCACCTCTGCTCCAAGAGCTACTGCTGCAATAGGAACTTCTATCCCCAAGGTATGGTCAGAATATCCAACTTTAACCCTTAAGGTATTCTTGATCGTTAACATTGCTAATAAATTAACGTCTTTAAAAGGTGTGGGATACTCTGTGTTGCAATGCAAAACTGTAATCTTTTCCTTGGCTGTTCCCGAAGCAACTAAAATATCTAAAGCTTTACTTATTTCTTCTAACTCGGCCATGCCGGTTGAAATTATTATTTTCTTGTTTAAGCTCCCTACTTTTCGCAAATAAGGAAGATTGGTTATTTCTCCGGAAGGTATTTTAAAAATTTCTAAACCTAAACTTTTAAGAAAGTCTATACTTTCTAAATCAAAGGGGGTTGATAAAAATATAACTCCTTTTTCTCTGCAATAATCATTAAGCTCTATGTGATCTTGCCGACTCAACTCTAATTTCTTTAGCATATCAAGTTGTAAAGATTGCTGACTAACCACTTTCTCAGCACTGAATGTCTGAAACTTTACTGCGTCAACGCCAGCTTCGTAAGCTAAATCTACCAGCTGTTTAGCAATCTCGATGTCGCCGTTATGATTTACGCCGACCTCAGCAATAATGAATATCCTGCTGGTATTTTTCACCATGCAGTCCAACCTCCATCAACCACTATATTTTGACCGGTTACATAACTAGAAAGTTCACTGGCTAAATAAGCAACTGCCCCTTTTAAATCCTCTTCTTTAGCCATGCGCCTCAAGGGGGTACGTTCTAGATAACGCGAAAGAAAAGGCTCTGAGTGGTCTCTAAAGACCCCTCCGGGGGTAACTGTATTTACCCGTATCTGAGGCGCTAAGACTGTTGCCAGCCATTTAGTAAAATGGATTAAACCTCCTTTAGTAACGCTATAAGCAGCCGGATTGCCTAAGTCGGTTCCTTGATATAACCGCATATCCGGGCCGACTAAACCATAGATTGAACTTATATTGATTATTGATCCCTGTCCTGAATAAGCCAATGCTTTCTGGCAAGCTTGGACTAAAACAAAAATAGAAGTTAGGTTAACTTCCAGTGCCACGCGCCAAGCATCAGTTAGTTGATTTTCAAACGGCACAGCCCAGCCTTTTAATTCAGAGCTTCCAACTAATGCTGCACAATTTACCAGAATGTCAAGACGCCCGAACTTATCCAATACAGCTTTCGGCACCAAACGCACCTTATCTTCTTTAGCAAGATCAACTGCTAACGGTAAAGTTTCTACATTATATTTATTGGCAACTGCTTCTGCTTCCTTATCACACTGGGCTTTATCGATATCCAATAAAACAATCTTAGCGCCTAACTCAGCTAAAGTTTCTGCCGCCGAAAACCCAATATGTCCGGCACCTCCGGTAATAAGTGCTACCCTATCTTTTAAATCCATTAGTTCTTTCAATGATTTCATTTTCTACCTCTTTTATTGATTAAGCACTCAGCAATTTCAAAATCTAACATAGTATCAATATCAATTGCCCTCTCCGATGGTATTTCTACCACTTTAACTCTTCCTTCTAGTAAAGAAGAAGCCTTAAGTATATAGGAAGCTACGGCCGCATAAGCCACAGTTGTCATGTCATAGACTACCGGCGCTTGTTGGCGTCGGCTAATATCTTTACCTGTAGGTATAGCTAATTTAGCGTAACCTTTTTCATCCAGCGTAATCATATTAAAGTAAGGATTGCGCTCAGCAACCTTAGCGGTAACTACAATATCGGTATCTCCTTGAAGTAACAGCTCTATACAAGAAGTAACGTCTCTTTCGCTACGCAAAGGTGATGTTACTGGAACGCTTACTGATATATCAACTTTATGACCAAGCTCTTTTTCAACTGCCCCGATTGAATGCTTCCAGGCAAATAACTCCGGGGAATCGTCTCTGGCAAATTCAGCTGGACGGATAAAAGGAATTTCCGCACCATACTTACGAGCAACGTCGGCTATTTCCTCGCTATCAGTAGAAACAATTAACCTATCTATCAAAGAAACTTTTTTGGCTGTTTCAATAGCGTAAGCGATTAGCGGCTTACCGGCTAACTCTTTAATGTTTTTACCAGGTAGACCTTTTGAGCCTCCGCGGGCAAAGATCACACCCAGTATGTACGGTTTCATAATGAAACTCTTTCCTTTGTTTTTGCTGAAGCTTTCAGTGTATTTACTAAACGAATAACTTCTTTGGCCTCTTCTAGAGAAACAGTTGGCTTAGAGCCAGAAGCAAGGCAATTAAAAAAGTGCTCTAATTCGGCCTTGTACATTTCGCTTGAACCAGCTTCTCTTACAGCAAGCAGCTCCTGCCAGCTGCCAGTTTCTGAAGAGAAAAATCTCACACTGCCGCCATCAAATGAATCCCAGAGAAGCGTTCCCTTAACCCCAACTATACGACAGTAACGATTTGCCGCATGATCGATCATATCAAGATGGACGCTGCCGAAAGCACCACTCTTAAACTTCAAAGATATCTCAACAAGATCTTCAACATCAATTTCTAAATCACTTACCTTACCTAAAAAAGCATGTATATCGGTTACTTCTCCAATAAGCCAAGATACATAATCTAATTCATGACTTAATTCAAAACAGGCGCCGCCGCCTAAGTCTGCCCTGGCGCTAACTGTATCCTGATATCTCTGGCTAGGCCGCCAATTCAATAAATTCTGCCCGGCTGAAACTCTAATTGATAACACCTTACCTATAAGGTTGTCCCCTAAGGCTTTTTTTATTGTCTGGAGCGCTTTAGAAAATCTTAATACATAGCCAACCATGACTATAAGCCTGCGCTTATTTACTTCTTCAATTAATTCCTGCAAACCCTCTTCATTAACTGACAATGGTTTTTCAATAAACAGGTGGCTATTACCCTTGGCAAAGATTAAAGCTGTATCTATATGCCTGGTAGCAGGATTAGTTATAAAAGTAATCTGCGGCATCCATTGCAAGGCATCTTCTTTCGAAAAAAAGACTTTATCCACCAAAGATTCCAATTCACCCAGCTGGGCTTCTTTGGAAAACTGCCTCCAGACCGCTATTTGAATACCAGAGTCAATACTCTTTATATTCTTAATATGCCTGCGGGCAATACTACCCAATCCAACAACTAAAATCTTCATATCGTTTTCGTCTGGCTATTAATAGCTTCTCTTTTATCGGAAACATTAGAGGACATCTGTTCTGCTAAAGCCATAGTTTTATATGCTCCTTCCAAATCAAGCATCGGCCATTGACTAACTCGATTACGCACTAACTTTATAAATGCTTGCATCTGCCTAAAAAATCCCGGCTTATACGCGCGGTCAACCTCATCAGGCTCAATATCATGTATTACAAAATTCTTATCAGTCCATCTGCCGGCTTCTAAAGGTTTGTACTCAACTGTAACTCCGTACCCATAAAGAACAACGCTCCAACCACCAGGAGAATACCAATATGCACTGTAGTGGCCTATAGCTCCTGAGTTAAGTTCCATTTGTACGGAAAATTGATCACCGCGCGGCTCTATATATTTATGAGCTAGAGAACTGATTGACTCTGGCTCACCGCCAAAAAATCTTAATAAATCAATCGTATGGGTACTATTTGAAAAAATCCAATGATAGCGATCTTTTTCCGATAGCCGGGCTGCTCTTAACCACATACGTTCATGGCCTTGAATTTCTACACCTAAAAGCGGGCCGTGGGCGCGTATTATTTCTAAACCTTTAGCAAATATAGAGTAAAACCGGCGATTAAATCCAACCATGTTAGGAACCGAATGTTCTTTGGCTAAGGCAGCTAATTTCTTTGTATCAGATGGGGTCAAGCCCGGTGGCTTCTCTATAAATAATGGTAAACCATAAGGGATAGCTTTCGAAGTCACCTCATAAATCTGATCAGCAGAAACAAGCACCATCAAAGCATCGAGTTGAGCTTCTTTTATAAGTGAATCGAGACTATCAACACAAATAGCAATTCCATATTCACTCGCTAGATTTTCTGCTTTTTTCCGGGTACGAGAAGTTATCGCTACAGCTTCAATATCATCGATGTCTTTAATCACATCAAGGTGCTTTCTGGTAATTGAACCGGCGCCGATCAATCCTACTTTTATTTTTTTCATCATCTTATCTCTTTAGGTAACTGGACAATAATTATCTTCTTTTTTTAACAAACGATTAAAATGCACAAGCAACTCTCCAAGAATAAACTCATGACTCAAAAAACACTGCGACAGTGTAGGCAATTGGCAGTTGTCTTTAGCTAATATATCGGCAACAAATGTTTTACTCATATGGCTTACATTCCAATCTTCATCTATGGCAATATTGTGCCATTGCCAATCTGATGAAAGATGACTTTCATAGGCAAATTTTTGAAAATGATCAATAATAAACCTGCAGTTTGGCGTATGAATAGTAGTGTGGTCAGGACTCTTGTTGTCACCGGCAAATGAAATCATGAATTTGCTTCCTTTGTCAGAATAACCGCAGATACTTCCGCTTAGATCACAAACTTGCGGCCCACGCTTTGAAGAATGAACTATTGGGTCTATCTGGGAACCGAAACTCTTAAGCTGTTTCGACTCATCAAAAAATACAAATAAATCAACTACATGGACACCTATATTAGCTAAGCCGTGATTGCCTCCGATTACACTAAACAACAACGGTTCATTCACATTTAGGCACGATTTAATATACTCATGAATAGCATAAGCCCGACTCTTACAGTTAACCCAAACTAAAAGGTCATTAATCTTACAAAATGTCATTAAATCCTGATAATCTTCTACTGATTGTGACACTATCTTTTCTATTAAAAACTTTTTATAGCCAAGCTTGCTAGCAGCCTGCTTAACCATATCGCAGCGAATATCAGCCTGGGTTGCGACAATGCAAAGATCACCGTTAGCTGACTCATCATTTAACTCACTAAACCAACTAAACTTTATTGCCTTGTTTAAATCTGATAACTCTTGCAAGCGCAATTTGCCGACTTCAGCTGCCTTAGGATTAGAGTCAACAACATGGACTTCGCCAACCGCACCAAGATAAGCTACTGCCTGCAGGTGCCGACTGCCGAGTGCTCCACAACCAATAATAAGAACTTTATATTGCTTCATTGTATTTTCTGCTGGCCGGTCGGCACCCCCCAAAACTCACAACCATTACACAAGGCCACTTCTTTTCTTCTTCCTTCTATATGTTTCTTTAACCATTGCCCTCTCTGAGAACCATTCCAAATATCTGCTAAAGCTGTTGAGTTGCAATCTCCAATAATACCTAAACCTTTAGGATCAAACCTTACACATATAGAAACTTTTCCATCTCTGCGGATAACCATATGATTAAGAAAGTCTAAGCAAACTCCTATCTCAGGTATAGTTGGATTCTTTTTATAGCTAAAACTACCCATAGGAGAATGCAGTATGCGAGTCGCGACTATACATCCTAAATCCTTATACCGGGTTAAATCCATCTCGCCTAAACAACGTATTATGACATTAGGCTTTCTTGGTCCTTTGATTTTTAGAAATTCTTTAATCAACTTATATTGTTCTTCTTGATCTTTATCCTTCTCAAATGTTGAAATAGTCAAAGTATCTAAATTATCAATAATTTCATTGGCTTTTTCGACTATTAATTTGCCGTTAGTATCCATGCATCTAATTTGCCGAGTAAACAAGCTCGCTGCTTCTTTAAATCTAGGATAAAGAAGCGGCTCGCCATTATTATGAAGTTGAACCACAATTGAATCCGGTAATTGCTTGGCAATTGATTCAACCAGTTCGAACTCCATATCGCCATAGTTAAGGGCGATCTCTGGATAATCCCGATCAACCTTTCTGCGTCCGCACATCCAACAATCTTTGTTGCAGCGATTGGTTAACTCTATATTTACAGTCGTCAAATTATTAAAACATTTATCCATTTTCTATATCTTTACAGCGATAGGCTCATGATAATCGTGTCGCACTTACCCAAGATTCTTAAATGAGATTCATAAGCCTGGTTAAGCTCTTTTGAATCAAGAAATTTCCACTGATTATGACCATCGGGTTTACCTTTTGCCAGCCAAAATAGATGGTTAGCTAAAGAATACCTTTGAATCTGCTTTATGTAATTTACTTTTAAATTTGCTTGCGAAGCTAATTCTTTTAAAGTTTTAATCGTAAACAAAAACAAATGACAACTCCAATAAGTAAAGTCAGAAAAGGCTTCAGAATTATAAATTGTCAGTAAAGCATCATCAGCATTAGGCACTTCAATAATAAGCTCTCCCTTACTTTTTAATAATTTACTTAATTCGATTAAAGTTGACTTTGGATCGGGCAAATGTTCCAAAGTATGAAAAAGAGTAATTAGATCAAATTTATCCTTGGCCGGAACTTCAGGCACAGAGCGATATACTGTTAAATTTAGCTCTCGGAAACGTTCGACTAAGCGCACCTCCGGCTCAATACCGCAAACCTGGTTGGCTAAACTAGAAGCTTTGACCAGAAAATTACCGCTACCACAACCAAAATCAAGCAAAGAACTTTGAGGCAAAACGCTCTTAAGCTCCTGGAAACGGCGCTCGTCATCGGCCTCTGTCTTTTTAATCCAATCTTCGATATTTATAGTTTGCTCAGTATGCATATTTGAATTTTCATAAAAATCATCTTTAATATGATCAAATGATGATAAGAAAACTAAGTTACAAGAAGCGCATTCTAGTACTTTCAACTGGGGATCATCCCGAACCTTGGCTGATCTCTCTCGATAGGTTCGGCCCTTACATAGATAACATTCTTTCTTGGTCATAATTAACTATTTTTGCCTTCTCTGGGTTTAACAGCACTAGAAAGCAACATAACTTCCTTGGAAAATCTTACCCATTTACTATGAGAACTTAGTCCTTTAGGGGTAATTAAAGCTATCAGTCCGGACAAAAGATTTAGCCAGGGCAACTTCCACAACAAAGGCAGCTGTCTAAATTTCTCGGCTTTAACCTGACTAAAACCGTTAATCTTAAAAATATCTTCTAAAGATTTGACTGTAAAAGGGGTCCGATGTGTATAATCTTCATAAAACATCTTGTAAACAGACTGCCAATCCGGTGTCATGGTAATAACTAAACCGCCGGGATTCAAAACTCGATAAATTTCCTGCACTAGCTTTTCAGGATAATAAAAATGTTCTAAAACTGATTTTGAAAAAATTACATCAAAACTGCTATCTTTATACGGCAAAGGTTCATTTTCCAAATCTGATTGTAAAATTTCTGATTTCGAACAAAGATCTTTTGCCGCCAAAGATTCATCAACGCCATAGCCTTTTAATCCACAGCGCACAAATCCTCTTAAAAACTCCCCGCGACCACAACCTAAATCAAGTATTTTCTGGCCAGCCGATAGCTGGTATCTTTTAACAAGATACTCAGTAAGCAAATCGGGATATTGAGTGAGTGGTTTTTCCTTTTGGTCATAGATTACCGAAACATAGTCTCTTTTATTGACTTCTTTAGACATCAGAGAACCTCCACTAATTCGATAAATGTTCCTTCGGGGGCCCGGCAAAAGGCAACTTTAGCATAGCCGTCAGGTGAAACCTCAGGCCGGGAGTTAAAGAAAATTCCTGCGTCCTTTAATCTTTGGTATTCACTATCTAAATTATCCACAGTAAAAGCCACATGTCTGATACCGATATCAGTTATTTGATCTACCTCTATCTCCTGAAGATGAGAATGGTACTCGAGCAACTCAATCATTTCCCCGTCTGGGGCCTTCATCTTAACTGTTGTTACAGATACTCCTTCCAAAGCGAGAACCTTATCAATATAGCCACCCTTCTCTTCCATTTGCCTTTCAACCTTGAAACCGAGTAAATCACGGTAAAAAGCTAAAGACTTCTCAAGATTCTTAACTACTATCCCGGTATGACGAATGTTTTTAACCATTATTCTATTACCACTCTATTTAACTTAATCTCTTCAGAGACCATTTCCTGGTCAAAAGAAACGACAAAAACTATATACCGAGCTAACTCTTTAGGGTCAATAAAAGTATCAAAGTTTTGATTTTCAATTAGTTTTCCCATCCTTGTTTTTACTGCTCCCGGCGAAACACAAAATGTTCTGATATTGTGATCTTTTAGCTCTTTGTGTAAAGATCGAGAAAATCCTAAAAGAGCATGCTTTGAAGCACAGTAAAGTGAGGTCTTTTTGTATCCGGTGTAAGCCGAAGAAGAACCAATATTTATAATCCTACCCCATTTTTTCTTTACCATACCTTTAGAAAACTCTTTGCAAAATATGAATGCCGATCTGACATTTAAGTTAAAACTGGTTTCAAAATCTTCCAAGCTAGAATCGGATAGATTCTTGACTACAAAAATACCAGCACAATTAATTAAAATATCTATAATCAACATCTTCTCTTTTGCTAGGGCTATTATTTTATTTATATCCTGAATCTTATTAAAATCTCCGGCTTGATAAAAAATATTTCTTTTCTTATCCTGAGAGGCTTCTATCTCTTCCTTCAAACTTTTCAATTTAGCGCTATTGGTCGCGGTCAAAAATAAATTACAACCATTGGCAGCCATTTGCAAGGCTATCTGCTTTCCTATTCCGCCAGTTGCGCCGGTTATAAAACAATTCTTATTTTCAAATAGTTTAAACTTCATTAACCAAAAATCCTCCTTGCAAGATTTGGATCCTTGCCAATTTGATATTCTAGATAACCAAAGTCTTCCGGAATGTCGACTTCAAAAATCTGTGGCGTAACATAAGCGATAACCCGATCGCCGTGTATCTTTTTAGCCTCTCTAACATAAGCACTCTTAATTATGTCAACATAGCCATTAGCTTGATAGGTTGTTGCAAACTCCTGACGAGGACGATTGGCCGCTTCTATGTCTAAAGATCCTGAACCGATAGATTTCAAATATCCTTCCTCTATATCAAAAGCTTTATAAACTGATTCGGTCATCGCATGCACTGAACGCAAAGCAGTGACCGACTCTTCAGCTTCCTTGATCCGCGAAATCGCCCCTTCGATATAACTTATCTCACGAAACGGTGTTGTCGGACGTAGATGAACTAGATATTTAGGCTGATACCCTTGATTGTCCTGCAGCCAATCTAAAAGATGTTTAATAAACTCATAGTCGGTACTGCTGTCGCCGGATATCTCCTTGGGCCGCAAAAAAGGAACGTCAGCCTTGTATTTCCGGGCGATATCAGCGTAATGTTCGGAATCGGTCGAGACAATTACTCTATCGATATTAGCTGTTGCGGTTGCCGCCGCAATGGTATAAGCAAACAAAGGCCGGCCGCCTAATAATTTGATATTCTTATCGATCACAGATCTTGAACCGGATCTTGCCGGAATTACAGCAACCACTTCTTCCATAGTTAACAAACCTCTTGTATGCTTGACTCCCAACGAATATGAGCCCTTAATTTTTGAGCAATTGGCACTTCTTTGCTGTGCATGGTTAGTTTTCCTGTACCCATTGCAGCTTCTATTTTTCGCACGGCTCCCACTAATGTCCGCAAACCACCTGGTTCAACTGAGGCTGCTTGATCTGAACCATACATCGCCCGATCTAAAGTAATATGCCTCTCCAATGAAGAAATCCCTAAAGAAGCCGCTGCATAAGACACCGCTAAACCAACTTCATGTCCGCTATAGCCAACCTTGCACTGATATAAATTACGTAAAGCTTCTATCCGTTTCAAATTAGCATCTTCATCAGCCATCGGGTAAGTAGAAATGCAATGCATTAGCTCAAAAGAACACTTAGCTTTCTTGAAAATTTCTACCGCTCGGTCAATGTGTTTTTTTTCACTCATGCCGGTCGCAATAAAAGTATGCTTACCTTCTGAAGCAACTAGCTCAAGTAGCTCTTCATAAACAATCATTGCCGAAGCGATCTTGTTATATTTTAAATTAAATTGTTGCAAAAACTTCTGACTTTCAATATCCCAAGCTGAAGCAAACCATTCAATGCTCTTTTCTTTACAATATTGATCGATCTCTTGATATTCTTTGAGTCCAAATTCAAGGCCTTCCTTTTGAGCCCGTTGGGTATCGCCCCAGGGACTTTGACGCGGTGAATCTAGAAACTGTTTTGAATAAACTAAATCAACTGTCCGCTTCTGAAACTTAACAACATCGCATCCGGCATCTTTAGCTGTATCAATTAACTGCTTAGCAATGCCTACATCTCCGTTATGATTAATCCCGACTTCAGCAACAATAAATATTCCCATTTTTTCTCCTTGGTTAAAGTTTAGTTAGTTCTATCTGCCAACTCTACTAATAATTCATCAATACTTTTTTCGGCCGAAGGAACGTGTTTTCCTCTTCTAAAAATAACCGGATCATAAGTCCCGTCTTCTTCAATCCAATCAATTCCTTCTGAGTTGCCAAACCAAGCTTTGGGATTCAAGGTGTAACTCTTAGATATTGCACTAAAACCGATAACAAAAGCTTGATCGCAAGCAGCTCGGCCGTCACGCAGGGCACTGGAAGCAAAACCAACCATACCTAAATAATCACACATGACTTCTCTTATTGGCTGATCATACCCAACGCAAATTGCGTTAACACCTTTACTTTTAAGATAATCCTGTAAATCATAGGCCCAATGACTATTATCCCGTGGATGAAAACGTAAATGTACACTTCTAGCGCCACTCTCAGACAAAACAATCTGGATATCTCGATAGATAATTTCCAGCTGACTGGGAGAAAGTTTACTTTCATTAATAAAGCCACTCAATATCAGTAAAATAGCCGACTTATCTTTTTTAGCCTCATTGCCATTACAGCGGCAATTTCCCTGTGTCGGATACTTAACAACATGCGCTTGGGCTTTTTTAAATAACTTTCTCACCTCTTCGGCTTCAACCTCATCGCAAAAAACAAAAACTCCTGAATTATCTTTCGGAGCGATTTGATTAGAACTAACGTGTCCAGTTAAAGGGAATATTTTTCTAACCAACAACCCTGGTAAAATAATTCGACTACAAAACCGGTTCCCTTCTTTAAGAAAAAGGTGAAAAATCTTATTAGCATAGGCTTTTCCAGTCTGAAAAAATTCGTCAAATGATTTTGCCTGTTTAGTTTTTCTAAGTACTTTGGATAAAAAACTATCCTGACTGCCGGGGTCAACAACTCGTTTGTACAAAGGATACCCCAGGGCTGCCCAAAAACAAACACAGACACAATGCGAAGGAATAACGCATTCTACTATATATCGCTCAAACACCTGGGCCACAGCATTTGATAGAAAAACATCGAAATTAGAACTGCGCCAGGTTTTCAGCTTTGACTTAATATAAAAATGATGCTTGAGTATATTTTTAGAACTAGGCACAAGCCAGTATTCCTTAATTAACCCCTGAACACGCATTGAATCTAAAGCTTCTAGAGTTTTTGCTGGGGTAAAGTAATCTATTAAGATAATCGAAATCGAAAAATTCTCAGCCAATTTTGGTATCAAAGGAATCATTGTCTCATAAAAAACTTGAGGGCTGCCCCAGGACATCAATAGCTTTTTCTTATCATTCTTACTCATCTATAATCACTCCCTAAGGCCTGTAAACAAACAAGTCTATGATATACTCCTTTCTGTTCAAGGAGCTCCTGATGAGTTCCCTGCTGAACAAGGCAGCCGCCGCTAACAACAAATATTCGGTCAGCATCTAAAACCGTGGAAAGACGATGAGCTATAGTAATAACCGTTCTTCCTTTAGCGATATAATCTAAAGCCTGCTGAACTATCCGCTCTGACTCTGTGTCTAGAGATGAGGTTGCTTCATCAAAAACAAGAATCTCAGGCTCAGTTAAGATAGCCCTAGCAATTGCGATCCGCTGCCTTTGGCCTCCCGATAAACGCACGCCTCTTTCACCAAGCAAGGTATCATAGCCCTTAGGCAGTTCCTTTATAAACTCAGAAACATGGGCCCGTTGGGCGGCTGTCTCTATCTCCTCTTTGCTGGCTCCAGGTTTAGCAAAGGCAATGTTAGCCTGAACTGTATCATTAAATAAAAAAGTGTCTTGAGAAACAACTCCGATTGACCTACGCCAAAAATTAAGATCCAGCTCTCGCAAGTCAACACCATCAATAAGAATCTGTCCCTTTTGGGGATCATAAAAACGCAATAGAAGTTCTACTATCGTTGATTTGCCGCCGCCAGAAGGGCCAACAATGCCAACTTTCAATCCTTTAGTAATCGACAAAGACACATCGCTCAATACTACATTCTCACCACTATTGTATTGAAAACTAAGATCTTTTATCTCTATTTCCTTTTTTAAGCCGGAGAAACATTTGCTACCATTAGGAATGTAGAGCGATTCTTTTTCCTGAATAAATTGATGAATGCGATTCAAGAAAGGCCAATAGCCAATAATTGAAACTCGTATTGAATTAAAAGCATTTGCCGAAGGTAGAATCCGGAAAAATATAAAAAGAAAGACTAGAAGGACCTGGATCGAAGACTCACCGTAATGCTGCAAAGCAAATGATCCAGCAATCATAACCAAAGCTAAACTGCTGACAGCTATAAATTCAAAAAAAGGCTTAACTAGATCTTTTGCCTTAACCAAACTAAAAACCTTTTTTCTATATTCTTCTGCATCTTTATCGAACCTATTGATAGTATCATTCTCACGATTAAACAAATGAATGGTCTTCATGCCAGTTAAGGCGTCAAGCAAAGTACTAGTTAAATTTTTAACCGCTAAATCGGAAGCCTTACCGGATGCTGCTGCCCGGCGACTTAAGCCTTTAAGGATCGACGAAGCTAATACAACTAGAACAACAGCAAGGATTGTCATCTTCCAAGATAAAACAAATAACATTGAAAGAAGCAACAAAATAGTAAGCAGCTTAGGAACAATATTTCCTATATTACCTATCAACACTCCTACATGATTAGCATTAGTTATAATCAGAGATTGAATATGGCCCAATCGTTGCAAGTTAAAGTAACCTATTTTAAATTTCATCAATTGTTCAAAGCAAAGCATGCGATAGTATTTTATGGAATTCTGCTGCAGGCGATTTACTAAAATATTCCCCATATAGGTTAAAAAACTCTTAAGCGAAATTATAATAATCATAAACGCGGCAATGGTTTGAATTTTTTGTTTGAGTCCCATATCAACAAAAAAAGAAGAAACTAGACTAAAAGGATATGGCAACGGCACAATCTTTGGCCCAGCGGCGCCATCTAACAAAGGAATAACTATAGTTACTCCAAAGCCCTCAGTTAAAGATACACCAATTCCAAAAAAGGCGATAAGAATAACTATGCCTTTAAACCGTTTTAACAACTGCACGAGCTGTTTTGTATTATCTTTAACTAACAGCTCTTTATGTAACTGCTCATCCATATCGCGCCTCTTGACATTTCTTAGAAATAGCTGTCACTGCCTTATATATAGGTAAAAACCCAGGATAGTTTACTGACTTTTTATTTAACAATGAACTCAAACTCACTTCTTTTGAGGAAAACAACTGCTTGGTTTTCTTTAAAATCCCATAGGCTCCGGGAATGCACTTACTTATCTTCTTTAAGCGTTCTTTTGGGGAAAAAACAGCATAGCGCTGCTTAAACTTATCTGACAGGCAACCATTCAGATAGCTCCAAAAAGCCCTTTTAGATATAGCCTGAGCCTGCTCGCGAGTAATACTATCCTCCTGAATAAGGCCTTCAACCAAAGAATCATGAAATATTTTATAAGCTTCATTCCAGTCAGGATTAGTTATCCAATCATAAATATCACTATGAAATGCACGCCCCTGATGGTGCTGTCTCACTAAATACAGGTCATCATAATGCTTTATTTTTCCATGAACAACAGAAAGGCAACATGGCAATAGCTCCTCCATAAATGCCCGCTCAGAGAGTTGTTTAACATTCTGATATAACTTTTTCCATGTTTCCGTGCGCTGAACTGAAAAAACAGTAACACTGTAATTATTTAAATGGCCTATTAACCTCTCGCTTGCTGTTGATTCCTCTACTGCCCGCTGAGGATACCTCCCTATATTCAAAAACTCTCCATAAACACCGGAATTCTTAAGTGAAAAAACCAAAGCGCTACCATGAGCGGCACTATATTCTGGATTGCTCTCTAGAAAATCAATACACTTTTCCAACGTTTTGGTAATAATGAAGTCATCGTCAAGAATGATTGCTGCATAAGGAGTATCTAACTTGTCGACCAGGGCCTTCAAGCACATTGAAATCGATAGATTAGGATACTCAAGGTGTCTAATGTTTAACTTACCGTCTAGGCTCTTAATAAATTCTTTAGTTCGTTCCAGATGAGTCTGGTCACTGGAATCTCCTATACAAATTGAATAGGGATAGTCTGTGTCAGCGTAATATTGCAGTAATCTAATTAAAAAATCAGATCGGTCCATTGTCGGAATCATCAAGGTAATCATAACTATCTTTTTATAGCCCTGCGTTTAACCTTCTTGCTTATTATTTATAAACTCTTCGACGATTTTTAAAAAATAATCGAGATGCTCTTTGCCTAAATCCTGATGCACCCCAATATGCAGACCATTGTTACCTACATATTCAGCATTTGGGAAATCACCTAACTTATAGCCTAAGAATTCGAATCCCGGACATTGAGTCGGCATTGAAGAAAAAAGACTTCGTGTGTCAACGCCTTTTTCTTCAAGAAAAATCACCAATTGTTCACGACTGAATTTAGCCTTTTCCTGGACAATAATCGGAAAGGCATGTGGACCTATCTTTTCATAAGCGGCCTCTTCTATAGTTACAAGGTCAGCTTCGAACTTTTTAAAATTATCAATTAAATATTTTAAGTTTTCTCTTCTTTTATCTAATATGTCCTGATAACTATCGATATTGCCAAGACCAATAGCCGCTTCCATTTCGTTCATCTTGCAGGAATAGCCAATCCGCTCAAAGCTAAATCGAATATCTCGCTTTTGACCATATTGAAACCGCTTAGCGCAATATTTAGATTGGGTATTAAGTTGGCAAATTTTGCATTTGCAGGCTCGACCATGGCAACGCAACGATCTTAAAATTTCAGCAAATTCAGAGTTATCAGTAGTTATGATTCCGCCTTCAACCGTAGTGATAATGTGGGCTACATAAAGGCTAAAAGCTCCCATATCAGCCAAGGCCCCAGCTTTTTTGCCCTTATATTCGGCACCATGAGCTTCAGCAGCATCTTCGATAACATAAAGATTGTATTTTTTGGCTATTAGTTTAATCTCATCCATCGCTGCTGGTTTACCCATTAAATGAACCGGCATAATTGCGCATGTGTTATCAGTAATTGCTGCCTCTATTTTTTTAGGATCGATATTTAAAGTTTTCCGATCAATATCGATAAATGCCGGCCTAAACCCGGCTTGCAACACTGCGTTTCCAGTAGCTACAAAAGAAAGTGCCGGAACTATTACCTGATCGTCTTTTTGAGCCCCAAAATCATACAATGTTGCTAAGGCTAAAGCATCGGCATCAGTGCCACTGGATACAGCGACTGCTTCTTTAACCCCGATTAGCTGAGCGAATCTCTCTTCCAATTCTCTTACATATTTACCGGAAGAAAGACGATTAGAATCTAAACACTGATTAACCAATTCTTTTGCTTTAGTAGTAACTGAAATAGTACCAAAAGGTATTCTCATTTTTTCAACTCCCTTTGGAAAAGACATCTTTTAATTTTGTCAGTCAATCTAAATAACATAAGAATCGCCCCTAAAATTCCACTTTTACGAATCATCGGTAAAATTCGCCAAGGAGCAGAATAGATACTTAAAAATCCGTCATTTTGTAGCTGAAGTAACTTTTCGGCCGACAACTCGTTCACCTCCATAACCGCTGAACCGTAACGCCTGTACCTTGAATAGTCTTCAGTCAATAATCTTAATCCATAATCTCCTCTTCTAGCCATATCATAAAGCTCAGTGCCAGGGTAGGGAGTAGCAATGCTAAAATTGGCCTGCTGAATATCTCGGGCCTGACGCAAAAAGCTAAGTGTTTTGCCTACGGTTTCAGCTGTCTCCCCGGGTAAACCAAGCATAATCGAATTCAAAGTCTCAATGCCATATTTATTAGTAATCCGATTGGCTTTTTCATAACTATCTAAAGGAACTTCTTTTTTAATAATTTTGCGAATTTCAGGATCGACAGTTTCTAAACCAAAAGAAATTCTAATTAAACCGCTGTTAGCCATAACTTCTACCAACTCTTCATCAATCAGATTTGCTCGAGTGCTGCCGTCAAAAGTTATTTTCAAGTTCTCTTTAATTATTGCCTGACAAATTGCTAAAATATAGTTTCGATCCAAAGTAAGAGTATCATCAAGAAAAGTAAAATGCCGAGTATTAAAATTATAAATCACTGACTTAATCTCAGCGATGACTGAATCTACAGATCTTCTTCTCACCTGACTTCCAAATACTTTAGTGCTACAAAATATGCATTTAAAAGGGCAACCTCTTGTAGTCATGATAGTAGTGAAATTCTTTCTGCCCCTTAAAGTTCCGATATTATATTTTTCTCTGTTTAGCAGGTGTCGGGCCGGATAAGGTATTGAATCGATGTCCTTTACTGGTTCTGAACTGCCGGTAGAAATAGTTTTGCCGTCTTTCCGATAAATAATGCCTTTAATACCGGAAATGTCTTCATCATTTTCATAACGGTTCAAAAAATTAACCCATGACTCCTCAGCTTCGCCAATAAACGCATAGTCAAAACAAGCTGGGAAATCTTTTTCCTGTAATATAGTTATATGGGCCCCTCCGATAACTATCGGGATATTAGAAAACCTCCGTTTAAAAGCCTTGGCATGCTCAACCACTATATGGAAAAAAGGAGTAGTTGCGGTCATGCCGATAATATCCGGATTGAAATTTTCTATTTCTTTGGTAATTTTTTCTAAAGAAATATTTTCAGCCTCAGCATCGATAATTTTCACTGTATGACCCAGTTTTTCAGCCAAAGCAGCGATGTAAGCTAAATTTAACGGCGGCCAAATAGATGCTTTTTTGGCAAAATGCGAAAATATTCCGTATTCAGCCGTCCAGCGTGGAAATAGCAATAGGATCTTCATCTTAATTTTTCACTACCAAACTCTTCTTTGCTTGTTCGTATCTCTCCGGGGTACCGATATCAACTAATTGCTGTTCAGTTACATAGCCAAAGCAATTTTTGTTTTTAAGTTTAGGGAATAAATCATATTCCAAAGAAAATATCCCTTTAGGCATATAGGAAAAAATAGTTTTTTCCATAAAATATATACCTGCATTCATAAAGCCTTGTTTTTGAGAGTCGGCCCGCTCAGAAAAATCTTTTATCTGACCAAAATCATCCAAAGTAACTATTCCGCAATCTCCTGACTCTCTTGCCTTAACTAGAACTAAAGTAGTAAAAGCTTTTTTACTCTGATGAAAGTTGAAAACCTTATTAAAATCCAAATCACAAAAAGAATCACCATTTATAGCTAAAAATAAATCACTGGTAACTAACTTCTCGGCCTTCTTTAAGCCACCGCCAGTGCCCAAAGCGCTCTCTTCTTCAGAAAAAACTATATCCTCCCGGTCTTTAAAATACTCTATGACCTCTTCTCTTTTATAGCCAACACTTAAAATAAACCGCTTAAAACTAAATCTCTTAAGATTCGTAATTAAAAGATCCAAAAAAGGTTTGCCATTAATATCCGCTAAAACTTTAGGCTTATCAGCTAAAACTGATTGTAATCTTTCACCCTTTCCACCGCAAAGGATAACTACATCTATATTTGTTAAATCACTCATTGCTTAATTATGGTTGAATTGCTAGCTATCTTTTCAGCCGCTAAAACATCCTTGTCAACATCTGCCCAAGACTGATGATCAGGAGCATAGTAAATTATCTGACTACCTAAAGTATCAAACTTAAAAGGAACATAGAGTAACTCACCCAAAGCCTTTCTTACCTGAGGCTGAAGCTCAGGTTTAACAAAAAATAAAATAAACCCTCCACCACCGGCTCCCAAAAGTTTTCCGCCGCTGGCTCCGGCTCTGATAGCGCTTTCATATATTTCATCAATAACCGGAGTTGAGATCTTAGAAGTTAAACTCCTTTTTAACATCCAATTTTCATTAAGTAACTTACCAAACTCATCATAGCTATCTTTGCTTTGATTTAAAATATCCATTGCTGCAGCCACCATCTCATGCATAGCTGAAAGTTCCTTCTTTTTATTGGCCGTTTTTCTTATTTGCTCTTCGGCAATTTCAGAAGCAGTTCTTGAAAAACCAGTAAAAAACAACATTAGATGCTTTTGAAAATGTTGCATTTTCTCAAGATCTACAGTTACCGGCTGAACTTCAATGTTATGGCTGTTAAAGGTAATTTTATTAAATCCGCCGAACGCGGCGATGGTTTGATCTTGTGAACCAACATGCTCTTTGATTCGCTCCTGCTCAATGTGAATAGCTTCAAGCGCCAGCTGCTTCTTAGTTATCATATTGCCTTTTAAAGCATATAAAGCATTAAGCAAGCCTACGGTAAAAGATGAACTTGAGCCAAGACCGGTTCTAGCCGGCAAATCGCCATCATGATGTATTTCTACCCCCTTATCTAAATTCATAAAACCTAAACATTCCCTAACTGAGGGGTGTTTTATCTGAGAAAGCTTTTTTACTGCCTCGCGTTCTGAATAGACTATTCTATATTTATAACCAAAAAATGGCGGAAGGTACCGACAAGTTACATAACAATACTTATTAATTGAAGCTGAAATCACGGAGCCTTCATTTTCCTTATACCAAACCGGGTAATCAGTCCCTCCGCCAAAAAACGAAATTCTGAATGGAGTTCTGCTTATAATCATTTTGCCCCCACCATAGCTCTACAAGCTTCTTTAATCCGGTTTAGGATGCTGATTGTGTCTATCTGATTTATTTTATAGAGATGGTCACGGCCGCCAAGTTCAAAAACATACCTATCTTGGAAACCTAAACCTTTAAAGAAAACATTAGCTTGCCGATCATTTAAAATATTTAAAATCGCTGAATCCAGCCCGCCTTTTTTAATAAAAGCCTCTTCCAAAGTAATTACATATTTATAGTTCTTTAGAGTTTCAAAAATCAAATCTTCGTTCAAGGGTTTAATCAAAAGCATATCCAATAATCCGCAGTTAATACCTTGATTGCTAAGCTCCTCCACTACTTCACGAGCCTTGTGGGTCATGTAGCCGGTTGAAACTAAACAAACATTTTCACCTTTCTTAAGTTCATAAAATCCTCTTTCTAAATCCTCAAAAGTAATCGTATCGTAAATTTGCGGCAAGGGTTTGGCATCGAGCCGAAAGTATTTTGGTTTTTTAACCTTAAAAGAATATTCAGCCAAAGCCTTAGTTGCTACCCAATCACTGGGAGAAGCCACAATAAAGTTAGGTAAAACTCGCATTAAAGCAATGTCCTCAAGACAATGGTGACTGGGTCCGGAGACATCATAACTTATCCCTGAACCAACTCCGACTAAATTTATATTTAACTCCTTAGTTTGAGCAAGCAAAGATAAGTTATTTCTATTCTGTTCAAAAGCCCGCATAATTAAAAACGGTGCAATAGCATAAGCATAGACGATGTAACCTTCCAAAGCCAACCCGGTTGAGATGTTAATTAAATTCTGCTCGGCAATTCCCACATTGATAAACCGGTCACTAAAATCTGCTCTCACTTTATCGAGAACCGACGAACCAAAATCAGCCGATAAAAAGAAAATACTCTCATCTTTGGTCATTCGCTGATAAATCTGCTCAATAAAAGCATCACGCATTGTCTTCTTGCTAGGATTCATAAGCTCGATTCCTCAACTAGAGCATCAACCTCTTGGGCCGAAAGAGACCGAACATGGCAAAGACTATCATTTTCTAATTTAGGGACCCCTTTTCCTTTTTTGGTTTGAGCAATAATGAGCTTAGGCTTAGAGTTTCTGTCTTTTTTGGCTTTCAGCAAAACTTCCTGCATTACCGCTGGGTTATGACCGTCAACTTCTTGAGTCATCCAACCAAAAGCCTTAAATTTATCGGCTAAGGGAGTTAAATCAAGTATTTTACTGCAATAATCAAGCATGCAAATCTTATTGTTATCAATAATTAAAATTAGATTATCCAACTTATGATAGCCGGCAAACATAACTGCCTCCCAAACTGAACCTTCATAAAGCTCTCCATCACCAAGAACAACAAAAACGCTCTCAAGCCTATTCTTTCTCTTTAAACCTATAGCTACTCCTGAAGCCACGCCTAGGCCGTGGCCTAGGGAACCATTTATAGTTTCATAGCCAGGAATCAGGGTGTCGGGGATACCACCCAAGAACGAGCCTTCCTTGCAAACAGTTAAAAGTTCTTTTTTATCAAAAAATCCTAAATCAGCTAAAATCGGATATAAACAGATTGAACCATGGCCTTTGCTGACTATCAACCGGTCTCTGTCTTCGGCCCTAAGGTTTGTCGGGTCATATTTCAATACTTTGCCATAATACAGAGCCACAAAAAGCTCAACACTGGATAACGAAGAGGCAATCCGGGTCTCAGGAGCTAACTTATGCACCTTTAAAGTTTCTTTACGCACCCAATTAGACTTTTCAACTAAGAAATTTGGCTGCATTCTAATGGATCCTCAAACAGCTTCCGGTTTAGTTTATGTTCCAACATCTGCTTTATATGTTCAAGCGTAGGTTGACCGAATTTTTCCTCAACCATCTTAAGATATCTAGGATTTTTATAATACTCATCAAAGGCCCGGTCTCTAAAACTTAACACCTCTTTGGCCGAAATATGCTTAGTAGCCAAAGGAATAGTTTCTCGACTAATCTGTGAATATTCGAGCCAATTAGAAGAAAGTTTAATTCCCTGCTTTAGGGACTCCTGATAAAGCCTTGAACCAGGATAAGCCATGGTGGTGTAAAAATTAATATATTCGCAATTAAGCTCTTTTGCTAAATCTAAAGTCTCCTGCATTGATTCTAAATCATCATCGGGAAGGCCAAACATAAAATTACCGATTATGTTAATTCCTGCATCTTTGGTCATTTCAACCACTCTTTTTATTGCCGCCTGATCAAACCTACCCTTGGAAACTTCCTCACGCACTTTTCTGCTAGCAGCTTCGATTCCATAAGCTAACCAATTTACTCCGGCTTTTTTTAACTTGTTCAAAATAGCTTCATCAACTGTATCAATTCTGGCATAAGCCCAAATATTTAAATCATAGTTACGCTCAATCAATAAATCACAAAATTGGTTAACTCTTTCCTTATTAAGAACAAAAAGTTCATCAAGAATTTTAAAGTTTTTAACAGCATACTTCTTTACTAAAAAATCTATCTCTTCAACTACTTTTGAAATACTGCGATAACGTATTCCCGGTTGCCCATTGTACAACGCCCTGATATTGCAATATTTACAGTCAAAAGGACAACCCAAACTAGTATAGATAACTGCATAAGGACTGCGTTGATTGACATGGTCAAAACAATGCCAATTGTGAGCACGGTATTTATCCATCGGCAAAAGATCCCAGGCAATAAACCCCAACTCATCTAAATCTTTAATTAAATCTGCCCAACCATTAGCAATAACTTTCCCGTTTTTTACATACCAAAGACCTTTAATCAAAAGATCTCCCATTTCCTGATCAGTTTTCAATGTTTTTAAAAGTTCTAAAATCGGATAGAAACTTTCTCCCCGACAAACAAAATCAACTGCTTCCTCCTTGAGAGTTTTCTCAGGCAAAGCTGAAACGTGAATACCATAGGCGACGGTCTTACCCTTAAGCTGCTTTGCTTTAAGCAGTTTTAAAACCTGACTGGCTGCGGCCATCTTAGGTGTTGATGCCGCCGATGGATTAGCCCCTATTGTACCAACGCCAATCAAAATTGGATCGCAAGCAACGATTCTTTCAACGATCTCTTGAGTACTTAACTTTTCTGCATCAGCATCTATAATTGCGACTTCAAATCCCTTGTCGCGAATAAAACTGGCTAACAAACCTGTCCATACTGGAGGTTCGATTCCAGAAAAAACCTCACTCAGTTTTCCATATGTGACTTTTTTATTGCCGGGATTTATTAGTAAAAGGTCTGGCTTATTCATTGAGCTCCTCTAAACGTTAGAATATTGATTCCTTTTTATAATCTGATATCCTTTTATCAATTCAGCAATTCCATCTTGGAGTGAAACATCAGGTTTTAATCCGGTAGCTTCGATTTTTTCATTACTAACAATATAGTCTCTTTTGTCGGGATCTTCGCCGATATCGGCTTCAACAAAATAAAAATCAGGGAGTTGCTTCTTAATCTCCTGGCATAACTCTCCTTTGCTTAAATTAGCATCACTCAAACCTACGTTATAAGCCTGATTTTTCATAGTTTCAAAATTACCTAAAGCATGAATAAAAGCCTTAGCCACATCACGAACATGGATATAATTTCTTTTGAAATGAGCCTGAAAAAGAACTATGAACTTATCGTTTACAGCTCGGTAAACAAAGTCATTAACTAAAAGATCGAGGCGCATTCGGGGGCTAACTCCAAAAGCAGTGGCTAAACGTAAAGTAATGACATTTCCAGATTCAAGCAGCATTTTTTCAGTTTCTACCTTTAACTTTCCATAAAGCGAAACCGGCCTTAAAGGAGTTTCCTCGGTACAAAAAATGTCTTTTTGGCCTATACCATAACCACTATTGGTGGTTGGGTAGACGATAGTCTGATTTTGGCTACGTAAATCCAATATTAGCTTCACTGCGTCAAGAATAACGCTCCTGGCCACTAAAGGGTCTTTCTCGCAAAGCGGAGCGCCAGTAAGACAAGCTAAAGGAATAATAGCCTCCACTCCTTTCATGCTCTCGGAAATTATGCTTTTATCTCTGGCGTCACCACGGATAATGGTTAATTTTTTATGATTGCAGCAATCTAGAAGTGAAGACTGATTATACATAAAGTTATCAACTACTCTTACTTCATGGCCATTATTAAGTAATTGAGGAACTAATACTGATCCTATATAACCGGCCCCGCCAGTAACTACTATTCTCATATTTTCTTAACCCCCGTTTCAGCTTCATTGTTTGATAGTTTAACCGCCGTTTGATAACCAAGATAGGTCTTAGCAATTCCTTCCTCTAGCGATGTTTTCGGCAGCCAGCCTAATTTTCTTATTTTTGTAGCATCTAAAGACTTCTCAGGAGCTCCGTCAGGTTTTGTGTTGTCAAAGATAAGTTCTCCTTTGTACCCGACAATATCTTTTATAACCATAGCTAATTCTTTTATCGAGATATTTTCTCCTGAGCCAAGGTTAATTGCTGTCGAACCATTATAACTAGTTATCAAAAAAATAGCCGCCTTGGCAACATCATCAATAAAAACAAATTCTCTTCTCGGATTACCACTTCCCCAAACAATCACCGAATCAAAATTATTAATCTTAGCTTGATGAAATTTATCAATTAAAGCCGGAAGCACATGTGAATCTTGAGAACCAAAATGATCATCAGGACCATAAATATTTGAAGGTATAATACAGATAAAACTTGTTTTATACTGACGATTATAAGCCTCACACATTTTAACCCCGGCAATTTTAGCTATAGCATAAGGTTCACTGGTTGACTCTAGGCGCCCTGTCAGCAGGTTATCTTCATTCATCGGCTGAAGGCAATGCTTAGGATACATGCAAGCACTGCCAAAGAATAAAAGCTTTTTAACTCCCGAAGCGTATGCCGAATGGATGGTATTGGTCTGGATCATAAGGTTCTCGTAGATAAAATCTGCTGGATAGCTACTGTTTGCACCGATTCCACCGACCCGGGCAGCAGCTAAAAATACATAATCGGGCCTCTCCTGACTGAAAAATCTTTCAACTTCTATCTGCCGAGTAAGATCCAATTCTTGATGGCTTCTGGTTAGTAGATTGGTATAGCCTTTTTTATTAAGTTCACGAACTAAGGATTTTCCGACTAATCCTGTGTGTCCGGCAACATAAATCCTAGCCTGTTTTTCCATAAATCTAAATACCCAACTTCTCTTCAGTCCAGGTCCGTTTTTCCTTATACCACTGGACAGTATTTTTTATTCCGGTTTTAAAATCTACCTGGGTTGAGAAACCCAAAGCCGAGATCTTTGATGAATCCAGGCAATAGCGAAAATCATGGCCTGGACGGTCAGTGACAAAATCAATACAGTCTTTATCTTTTCCCAATAGTTTTAAGATCTCTCTGGCTAAATCGATATTTCTTTTCTCAACCCCTGAGCCTAAGTTATAGACTTCGCCAAGCTTTCCCTTGTCCATGACCAAAGCAATACCCCGGACACAATCGGTAACATAAAGCCATTCGCGTTTATTCAATCCTTGAGCATAGACCGGAATTTTTCTATCGGCTAAAACACTGGAGATCGCCACCGGGATAAACTTTTCCGGGTATTGCCAGGGGCCGTAATTATTGGAAGGCCTGATGGTCACTGCCGGAAAACCATAAGTCCGGACATAGGCTCGAACTAGGAAATCTGCGGCAGCCTTAGAAGCTGAATACGGCGAATTAGGCGCCAAAGGATGATTTTCCTTAAACTTACCTTTTTCAATATCACCGTAAACTTCATCGGTGGAAATATGGACAAACCTCTTTACCTTATATTTGCGGGCGCAGGCTAAAAGGTTAAGAGTACCCCGGACATTGACTTCTTCAAAAATAAACGGGTCTCTGATTGAATTATCGACATGGGTATTATGACAAACTACATTTCCTATTCCACAAACGAAATTGTGGCTCTTCTCTACTTCCAGATCATAAACCCAACCTTCATATTGAATTTCCTGTTTTTTTCTCTTCACCAATCCATAATGCTGGCCAGATAATTCAGTCTTAAACTCCCAGCTTCTTTTATAGTTCTTTCTATCGCATTCAAAAACTTTGAATTTTTTTCCTTGTAATGTTAAAAGGAGGCTGATTTGATTCGTTAATTTGTAAGAAGTAGTCGAATACCTGCCATCTTTAGTGCCATCACCTTCGAGTAACTTACTCCAAAAAAAACTCCGTTGATTAGCTTCTAAATCAAAAATCCAATCTGGGAAGAATTTTCCATCACAATATTTTCCACAATTTTTTATTAAATAATTGAAAAACTTTTTATTGGACACCTGTAAATAAAACACATCTTTATGCTGTTTATTTTTATGCTTACCGATATAGCATTTTAACGAAAATTCTTTTCTAATTAGTTCTCCTATATGTTCAATCCATCCCTTGTTAGCTTGATTAATTTCTATGATATATCCGCCATTAGCCTTATTGAAAGTCGCATTTCCTTCTGTTATATAGGCTGCTAGAATTTCCAAAAGTGCCAAGCTTTTTCTCTTATTCCTTTTTTTTATTTCATTTATTTCTCTAATAACCAATAACTCCGGGTTAGTGTGCGGATTAGTCAACTCAAGACTTGAACTATAAATAGAATGGTTTGGAGTTGCTTTTATAACTCCATGCTTCTGAATTAGTTTTATAATCTTACCTTTATACCTATGTCGAGTAATTGCTTTGACTGGCATCCATTGGCCACCATTCAGAAAACTTAAAATTTTCGTCTGCTTGCCTCTTAAAAATATCGCTTCCCCCTTTTCGTTCTTTATGGGCTTATTATTTTTAGCCTGTTCTTTCCACAGCTCACCAAAGGTAATTGTTCTTGTCCCTATCCTGGGGACAGATTGAACTGGGACATAAATATCCTCGGGAATGCTTTCAGCCGCTAAATGTACCACCGTGTCTATAGGATGTGGAAAAATCTCTTCAATGTCAGAAATATTTCTTAAATCAGCCTTGATAAAATGATAACTTTTATTTTTGGAAACATCTTTCAAGCGGGCTAAATCTCCGGCGTAACTTAAATTATCCAGGTTAAAGACGTTACAGTCGCGCTTATTTTCTAAAAGATAACGCACAAAATGCGATCCAATAAACCCTAAACCACCGGTAACTAAAATATTTTTAGCCATAGTTAAATCCTACATCGGCATCCTGCAAAGTAGGCCATTTTTTATCCCGTTCTGACAGAATCGGTTCTAAGCTGGGCCAGTGGACATCAATGGTCCGGTCTGACCAGATGATCCCCCGGTCGTCAGCCGGAGAATACTCATTGCTACAGCTATAGATGACTTCGCTGTTTTCCTCAAGGGTACAGAAACCGTGAGCAAAACCTTCGGGGATATAAAGCATAGCCTGATTTTTAGTCGAAAGCACAGCTGAAACCCAACGGCCAAAAGTAGCTGAACCCCGCCTGATATCCACTGCTACATCAAGGATGCCTCCCGAAACCACCCTGACTAATTTTGCCTGCTGCATTGGTTTTTTCTGAAAATGTAAACCCCGGATCACTCCTTTAGCAAAAGTTTTAGAGTGATTCTCCTGAACAAACCGGTCTTTGATCCCGAATTTGGCAAAATCGCTTTCCTTATAGGTTTCCATAAAAAACCCCCGTTCATCGCCGATTAAGCGGGGCTTGATCAAGACCACTTCCGAGATTTCCAACCTTTTAAATTCAAAGGGCATTTTACTGTTCCTCAGCCAGAATGCTTAATAAATACTCTCCGTAATTAGTGTTTACCTGTTTGGCTAATTGTCTTAACTGCCCGGCATTGATATAACCCATCCGAAAAGCTACTTCCTCGATACAGCCGACTTTTAAACCCTGGCGGTCTTCAATGGTCTTTATAAACATTGAAGCGTCGATTAAGGAATCATAGGTTCCGGTATCCAGCCAGGCATAGCCGCGGTTGAGAAATTTAGTTTTCAGTTTGCCGCGTTTAAGATATTCATTATTGACATCAGTGATCTCAAGCTCCCCCCGGGCTGAAGGCTTAAGAGCTTTGGCAATCTCGATTACTTTATTATCATAAAAGTACAAACCGGTCACTGCCCAGTTTGATTTAGGATTGGCGGGTTTTTCTTTAAGCGCTGTAATATTTTTATTCTTGTCGAATTCGATTACTCCGTACCTCTCGGGATCTTTTACGTAATAACCGAAGATTACTCCACCCTCCGGTTCTGAAGCCGCTTCAACTAAAAGATCGGAAAGATTATGGCCATACAAAACATTATCTCCTAAAATCAAACAAACCCGGTCTTGGCCGATAAACTCCTCGGCCAGAATAAAGGCCTGGGCTATACCTTCAGGCTTACTTTGAGCCAGGTAAGAAAATTTTACCCCTAAAGAACTTCCGTCACCCAAAAGATATTGAAAACGTTCAAGATCCCGGGGGGCTGAAATTATCAGAATATCCCTGATCCCGGCCAGCATTAAGACTGATAAAGGGTAATAAATAAGCGGCTTATCATAAACCGGCAGTAATTGTTTGCAGACCCCTTTAGTGATCGGATAAAGCCTGGTAGCAGTACCTCCGGCTAGAATTATTCCTTTCATAATCAAACCTCCGCCTTAATATCTTCAATCTCCTCTCCGTTAGCAATCAACTCCTGCTGTAACTTGCTCCATTCGCTGCGCATCCGATTATATTCTTCCTCTTTTTTCTTTAAAAAGTGATAGGCAAGATGAATCTTCTGCTTTAAGCCGCTTTTAGTAAGAATATACCTTACCTTACCCAACTTATCTTTGCCATGGGAGAAATTTCTGGCTTTGATCAGGTTTTTCTTGATTAGCGATTTTAGCAAGTAGTTAGTTTTACCCAAAGAGATCTCAAGATGACTCGACACATCTCTCTGAGTTAAATCGTCTTGGCTGGATAAAAGACGCAGGATATTAAAAATATCCTCACCGAGAGTATATTTTTCTTCTTTCGCCATGAACTTATATAACCCGTTAGCCCGTTAGGAAAATATGAAAACTTACCCCTTGTTCATTTATTGAACATATTATAAAACCACACCGGGATATGTCAACCTTTTTATTGGTTTAGATTTAGGGGAAGAAATCAAAAGGTCAGGATCTATAACTTGCTGCGGTTTAATATCTTAGAAAGAATATCTTTCCGGGGAGCCGCGCAGATAAAACCGGAGTTTTTTAAGCTTTTCTTGTTATAGCTTAGACCCAAGACCCTGGCTCCAGAGCTTTCAGCGATGGCCTGGCCGCTAGCAGTGTCCCACTCCATGGTCGGGCCTTGCCTTAGGTAAAGATCGGCTTTTGCCTCAGCCACCCGGCAGAACTTCAGGGAACTTCCGGCATAAATTATCCGGGGATTCTTAAACCAAGAGACCACTGTTTCTTCCTCAAGGCTTTGGTGAGAACGGCTCCGTACTATTACCACTCGCTTACCAGAAAGTTTATTGGCCAAAATCGGCTTAAACTTATTGTTTTTATCGACCTTAAAAGCGCCTTTTTGTTTCTGGCCGAAATATAATTGCTGCCGGGCCGGAATACCGATTATTCCTAAAACCGGCTGAGAGTTATGGATTAAGGCGATATTGACCGTAAACTCTCCGTTTCGTTTAATAAACTCTTTGGTTCCGTCCAAAGGATCGATCAACCAAAAATATTTCCAGTTCTTTCTTTTGCTGAAACTTACCGGCCGGCTTTCTTCGGAAATAAGCGGTATCTTGGGAAATAATTTCTTTAGCTTTTTAACTATCAGCTCCTGAGAAAGCTGATCAGCCAAAGTTAAAGGGCTATTATCTTTTTTTATTGAGACTTCGGTTTGATGGGAATTATAAACTTCGATTATCTTTTGGCCGGCCAGAGAGGCTATCTTAAGCAGTTGTTTTATCTGAGAATCATTAAAAATCATTTTTGGATATAACCATTCTTGTCCAAATAATCTAAGATCGCTTTTGCGCTTTCCTGCTTATTAAATTTTTCTGTATCTACAACTAGCTCAGGGCTTTGCGGCTCTTCATATGGGGCGGAAATTCCGGTAAATTCTTTAATTACCCCCGAACGGGCTTTTTGATAAAAGCCTTTAGGGTCTCTTTGTTCACAAATCGAAAGCCCGGCTTTAATAAATACCTCGATAAAATCACTCTTGGATAAGATCTTTCTTACCTGATCCCGGTCTTTTCGGTAAGGAGAGATGAAGGCAGTTATAACTAAAAATCCGGCATCGGAAAAAAGTTTTGCCACTTCTCCAATCCTGCGGATATTTTCCTCACGGTCCTGGGGTGAAAATCCCAGGTTGCTGTTCAAACCGTGCCTGATATTATCCCCGTCTAAGACGTAAACTTGACAATCTCTTTCAAATAGCATTGCCTGCAGCTCGACAGCTATAGTTGACTTTCCCGAAGAAGGAAGCCCGGTAAACCAGATAACCGCTCCTTTGTTTTTGTTTCTTTGTTCGCGGTCGGATTTTGAAACTCCGCTCTCATGCCAGGTTATATTTGTACTTTTAATTTTATCCTTATTCATCTTTTCTCCTTCGGTAATAATCAGTTAAAATTTGCGAAACCGGTTTGCGCATCACTCTTTGATCGACTTCTTCGCCATTCTGAAGTTTTTTTCTCAACTCCTTACCGGAAATCGATATCTGATGATAGCCTTTTTTACCAAACTCATCAACCAGGCCGACTCTTTCTATTTCCTCAAAATAAGCGGCAAAACCGACCTTGACCGGCTGGATAAGCAGTTCACCCTTAAGTTGACTGAATTTATCCTGGGCATCAAAGTCACGCCAGGCCGCAATTCCGTCATCAAAAGAAGCGTCGGCGTGTTTCCTGCCGATAATAATGTCACTAAATCCGTAATTCTGCCGATAGATAGCATGCATTATCGCCTCTTTGGGCCCGGCATAAAACATCTTCATATCCAGCCCGATCAGTAAAAATTCATCGCTTAGATCATAACCTTTAGTTTTCCATAGCTCTAAATCTTTATCACCAAAACCCAGCAGTTTATGTTCGATCAAGGCCTCATAAGTCTGCATCCGGACATCAGCCGGGACATCATCGGATTTAGTTGCCCCGACTAAAGGGTTAAGCACTACTCCGGTAAAAAAACCCTGCCGGGTAAGCTCCTCCATGGCATAAACCAGGGCATATTCATGGGCCCGGTGTAAAGCATTTCTGGTCTGAAAAGCAATAATCCTTTCCCAGCCGCGCTTCTTGAATATTTCTCTAGTAGCTTGGGGAAAAAGCATGTATTTGCTGTAGGCCGAACGGGCAACTTGAGAGAAAGCCCGGATCTTTCCGCCTAAAAGGTACTCGCGCCGGTCATCGTTAACAATCCGGGGGCCGGGATGATCAATGCGTTCAGTACCGTAAACTGATCGGTTATAAGCTTTCTTATCAAAAAAATAAATATCGGAAATTTCCAGCAGGCCGACAGTCTCGCCGGATTCAGTTTTAACGGCCACGGTTTCGCCGATACTGAATTTGTCGGCTTCTTGCTTATAAACTGGAAAAGCGATCGGAATAGTCCAGGCATAAAGTTTGCCATTCCTTTCTATGCATTCATCCTGCAAAACTTTATTAAACTCATTTTCATCCATCGGCCCTTCTAAAGGAGATAGGGCTCCGTCGGCAATCCGGTAAAATACCGAAAGATCTGAATCGAAAATATTATAAACCTTGATTTGTGAAGTTTTGGCTAAAAAACCGGGTTTTTCGGATTCGCTGATAAAGCGGTTGATCAGGCCTATGCCGCCGTGAACCGGATAACTACTCTGATTTTTCATGAAATCTCTTGATTGTTGAGGTTACATACTCGACTTGCCGGTCGCTTAAAAAAGGGTGGATCGGAAGGCTTAAGATTTTTTTGGCGGTATCTTCGCTGGCTTTCAAACTGCCGCCTGATTTAGCTGTCTTAAAAGCTTTCATCTTATGTAAAGGAACCGGATAGTAGACGCGTGAACTTATCCCCTTGGAATTCAAATAGTTAAGAAGCTGATCTCTTTTTGATGAAACTTTTAAACTATAAAGATGATAAACGTGTTCACTAGCTTTAGGCACAAAAGGAGTTTTAATCCCTTTGATACCTTTTAGGCCTAAGTCATAGCTTCTGGCAAACTTTCTTCTTAAAGCATTCAATTTATCGATATATTTAAGTTTAGCTAAAAGTATTGCTGCCTGGATTGAATCCAAGCGAGAATTATATCCGATAAAAGAAGCGTCGTATTGGCTGGTCTGGCCGTGGTTACGCAAAGTTTTTAAAGACTCAAATAATTTATGGCTGTCAGTTACGATCAGGCCTGCGTCGCCAAAACCGCCTAAATTCTTGGAAGGAAAAAAACTAAAAGCTCCACAATCCCCGAAGCTGCCTAACTTTTTATTTTCCAAGCTGGCGCCGAAACTTTGTGCAACATCTTCCACCACAAACAAATCGTTCTCTCTGGCTATTTCAAGAATCGCCGATAAATCAGCAGCTAAACCGTAAAGGTGCACCGGCATGATGCCTACGGTATTTTTAGTAATCGCTTTTTTGATCTTTAAAGGGTCGATATTAAAAGTCTCGGGGTCAATATCTACGAATACCGGGGTTGCCCCGCAACGGACAATACTTTCAGCGGTAGCGATAAAGGTAAAGGGGGTGGTGATGACCTCGTCTTTCTTATCAAAATATTCCCGGCCTTTGATTTTAAGAGCCAGGGCGCTTAAAGATAAGATAAGGGCTTCGGTGCCGGATGAGACGCCGATCGAATATTTTGAACCTAGGTAACCTGCTGTTTTCTTTTCAAAATCAGAAACCGGTTTACCCAAAATCCAGTGCTGGCTTTTAAAACAACTTTTAAGATTGCGGCCGATGGCTTTTTTAAAAAAGGAATATTCTTTTTTTAGATCCAGGAGCGGTACGGTCATGAATTAAACCTTTGATTTCCTCTTGAAATAATCGATAGTTTTTTTGAGCCCCTCTTCCAAACTAACCTGTGGTTTCCAGGATAAAAGCCGCCGGGCTTTATTGATATCCGGCTGCCTCTGCCGAGGGTCATCTTCAGGAAGCGGACAATACTCGATCTTTGATTTAGAAGCGGTTAATTTTAACACTAATGCCGCTAATTTCTTTATGGTAAACTCCGCCGGGTTGCCTAAATTTAAAGGGTCCCGATAATCTGCCTGCATCAGGCTAAAAATACCTTCTAGCAAGTCATCGACATAGCAAAAAGAACGAGTTTGCTGGCCTTGGCCGTAAACTGTTAAGTTTTTTCCCTCCAAAGCCTGGTTAATAAAATTAGAGACCACTCTGCCGTCATCAACCTGCATGTAAGGGCCGTAAGTATTAAAGATACGTACTACCCGGATGTCCAAGTCATGCTGACGCCAATAAGCGTAAGTCAGGCTCTCTGCCCCGCGTTTACTCTCGTCGTAACAGCTGCGTACGCCGATAGGATTAACATTACCCCAATAGCTCTCAGTTTGAGGGTGTTTAAGCGGGTCACCGTAGATTTCCGATGTTGAAGCCAGAAAAAACTTAGCCTGTTTGGCCTTAGCAATACCTAAACAATTATGAGTCCCCAGCAGTCCGGATTTAAGCGTCTTTATCGGGTGAGTAAGATAGTATTTTGGCGAAGCCAAAGAAGCAAAATGTAAAACCCAGTCCAAACTTTCTGAAATATTCAAAGGGTTAGCAATATCATGTTCGATCAGTTTAAACTCAGGGTTACCTAGAAGATCGCTGATGTTTTCTTTAGAACCGGTAATAAAATTATCTACGCAAACCAGGTGATGGCCTTGGTTTAAGAGTTTTCGGCACAAATGCGAACCGATAAAACCGGCTCCGCCGGTGATTAAAATATTCATTTTAGGTATCTGACCTGTTTATACCAATCAATTGTTTTGGCTAAGCCTTCCCGGAAACCAACCTGAGCTTTGAAGCCAAATTCGACTTGAGCTTTGCTGATATCGAGATTTCTTTTTGGCTGGCCGTCGGGCATGGAAGCGTCCCAGGTTATTTTACCTTTAAACCCGGTAAGCTCAGCGATCAAACTCACTAAATCTTTTATTGAAATTTCAAAACCAGAACCTAAATTAACCGGTTCAGAACTATTGTATTTTTCGCTGGCTAAAACAATGCCACGGGCAGCATCCTGAACGTATAAAAATTCTCGGGTTGGCTTGCCGCTACCCCAAACAATTACCTCATCAAGTTTACTATCGATAGCATCAAAACACTTCTTTATTAAGGCTGGAATAACATGAGAACTCTCAGGGTTAAAATTGTCGCCTGGCCCGTATAAGTTAACCGGAAGAAGAAATATCGAATTAAAACCGTATTGTCGGCGATAACTTTGAGATTGAACCAAAAGCATTTTTTTAGCTAAACCATAAGGAGCGTTGGTCTCTTCAGGATAACCATTCCATAAATCAGCTTCTTTGAAAGGGGCCGGTGTAAACTTAGGGTAGCAACAGATAGTACCAATAGCTATGAATTTATCTACTTTTGAATTTCTTGCTTCTTCAATCAGTTGAACACCCATGATTAAATTATTATAAAAGAACTCACCAGGTTTTTCCTGATTAGCTCCGATTCCTCCTACTTTAGCCGCAAGATGTATTACTATATCCGCTCCCGAATCCCGATAAACCTTCTTTACTGCCGTAAGCTTAACTAAATCATAATCCTTTTCTTTAGGGATAAAAATATTTTTGCAGCCTTGCTTCTTCAACTCTTCAACCAGATAAGAACCAAGGAAGCCGGCTCCACCAGTTACCAACACTCGTTTGTTTTGCCAAAAATCTTTACTCACGGCCATAAAATTAATGACTCAGTTAATCTGCTGCCCACCATCTATCAGGAAACTTTTGCTTCAAAATTACATCACCCTCCCCTATAGCCTCTAAGCCCAAACATCTCATATCAGCATCTATCATTATTTTTACTAAATCCTTAAAGTTAACTTTTGGCTGCCAACCTAAATATTTCTTTGCTTTGTCTATTCCGGCAAAAAGCTCATCGACCTCTGTGGGACGAAAATATCTCTGATCTATCTTCAGGTATTTTTTCCAATCCAGCTGGACATAAGCAAAAGCTTCTTTAACAAATTCTTCAACCGAGTTTTGTTGACCGGTACCTATAACAAAATCATCGGGCTCATCATGCTGTAAAATTCTCCACATTCCTTCAACGTATTCAGGAGCATAGCCCCAGTCTCTACGGGCTGAGAGATTACCCAAATATAGATAATCTTGCTTCTTCGCCAGAATAGCAGCTATTGCCATGGTAATCTTGCGAGTAACAAATGTTTCGCCTCGGCGGGGGCTTTCATGATTAAAAAGTATACCGTTAGAAACAAACATGTTGTAGCCTTCACGGTAGTTCTTCGCCATCCAATAGGCATATACTTTTGCTGCCGCATAAGGGCTGCGAGGATAAAAAGGAGTTAACTCACTTTGGGGAGCCGGAGCGCACCCAAACATCTCGCTAGAAGAAGCTTGATAAAATTTAATCTTGAATCCGCTTTTGCGAATTGTTTCCAAAAGCCGTATAGTCCCCAATCCTGTAATATTTCCTGTGTATTCGGGTATATCAAAGCTTACCCGCACATGACTCTGGGCTCCAAGATGATATACTTCATCCGGCTTAATATTATAAATAATATTGGAAACTATTTCATTATCTGATAAATCTCCATAGTAAAGAAAAAGCCTATGTTTTCTCTCATGAGGATCTTGATAAATATGATCGATCCGGCCGGTATTAAAAGTGCTGGCTCTCCGGATCAATCCGTAAACCTGATAACCTTTAGCCAGTAAAAATTCAGCTAAATACGAACCATCCTGACCGGTAATTCCGGTGATAAAGGCTTTTCTCATCTCTTAGCCCCCTTAAACCAATCTACTGTCTTCTTTAGCCCTTGGACAAAATCGACTTTTGGAGAAAACCCTAATAATTCTTTTGCCTTTTGCATCTCAGCATGAGTTTTTCTTACATCTCCAAGTCGAATAGGACAATAGCTAGGCTCCAGATTACTTCCGATAATCTCCTTTAAATTCTTAAATAAATTATTCACCGAATTAGGTATTCCTAAACCAACGTTAAATACTTCCGAGTCAACATTGTCATTCTCAAGGCACCGGATATTCATGTCAACTATATCGCCAACAAAAGTGAAGTCTCTCTCCTGATCTCCATCTCCATATATCGGAGGGCTCATCCCTTCTAATAAACAATTTATAAACTTCGGAATAACAACTGCATATTCATCATCTATAGATTGGCGCGGGCCATATACATTAAAATACCTTAAATTTACAATTTTCATATTATAAAGTTTGCTAAAAACATAGGAATATTGTTCAACAATCAGCTTTGTGGCAGCATAAGGTGAAATTGGTTTTACAATATCATTTTCTTTCTCTGGAAAATCATCTCTCTCTCCGTATACAGAGCTTGAAGAAGCACAAACTATCCGCTTTACACCGGCTGCTTTGGCTTTAAGAAAAAGGCTCAAAGTTCCGCCGACATTAACCCGGTTATACTCCCCGGGCATTTCTACTGATTTGGGAACGCTGCGTAAAGCTGCCTGATGAGAAATCAGTTCTACTCCTTTTAAAACTTTGGCCAAGCAAGCCTCATCGGTGATGTCACCCTTAACAAACTCTATTTTTTTTAAGTTCTGCTCTAAGTTTTCTAATTTTCCGGTTATCAGGCTGTCTAAAACAATGACTTTCGCATCCAGTTCGACCAGCCGATCAACAATATGCGAACCAATAAAGCCGGCTCCTCCGGTGACTAAAACCTTCTTGCCTTTTAAATCTTCTAACATCTTATTTTACTCCTCGGCTAAAGCACTTCCACATTGGAGTATTTTCTTTTATATACATTGCGGGTATCAAAAATCTGTTTGGAATGTTTTTGCAGAAATTGATAATCCAATCCGGAATGATCAGTAACTACCACTAAACAATCATATTTCTTCAGTGAACCCGAAACCAAAGCCTCTCTTTTTAAATTAATACTGCCAATCTTAAGATGAGAAATCAAAGGATCATAGAAACCTACCGTTGATTTATTTCTTTGCAATTCTTCAATAATATCCAAAGCCGGAGATTCCCGCAGGTCTTTTACATCTTTTTTGTAAGTAACCCCCAAGACTAAGATCTTAGCTCCTTTTAAGCTAATACCCTTGCGGCTCAAAATCTCTTTGGTCCGCTGGACTACATATTTAGGCATAAAATGGCCGATATAAGAAGCCAGGTCAACCATCTTGGTCTTGAAACCCATTTTTTTTGCCTTCCAGGATAAATACACCGGGTCATCAGGAATACAGTGGCCGCCGATGCCTGGCCCGGGATAAAAAGGCATAAAGCCAAACGGTTTGGTCTTAGCTGCTTCGATTACTTCCCAAATACTGATGCCTAATTTTTCAGCAACAATGGTAAACTCGCTTACTAAAGCAATGTTTACCAGCCGAAAAGTATTTTCAAGAAGCTTTGAACATTCAGCGACCTCAGGGCTAGATACTTTAAATACCTGTTTTATGATCTTCAAATATAAAGTTTTTGCTAAACTACCTGATTTAGAAGAAAGCCCCCCTACTATTTTAGCTATCTTAGCCAGGGTAAATTTCTTATCTCCGGGGTTTATTCTTTCCGGAGAAAAACAAAGAAAAAAATCCTTTTCCGGCTCTAAGCCGCTTTGCTTCAAAATCGGAAGGACTACTTCTCGGGTGGTAGTCGGGTAAGAAGTGCTTTCTAAAATAATCAGCTGGGATTTCCGTAAATATTTTTTGATTATTTTAGCTGAACCGACTACATAAGATATGTCCGGTATCTTCACTTTTCGTAAAGGCGTCGGAACACAAACTATCAAGATATCACAATCAGCTAAAACCTTAGAGTCGGTGGTCGGGACAAATTTATTCCTTCTGATCAAAGAAGTTACTTCTCTGGGTTCAATATCAACAATATACTGTTTTGATTTTTTTAATTTATCGATACGCAAACGGTTGTTATCAAACCCGTAGACAAAAAAACCTCTTTTAGCAAAAGCTATTGCCAGAGGCAGGCCCACGTAACCTAAACCGATTACGCCTATTTTAGCCTTGTTGCTTAGAATCTTATTTTTTAGTATTTGATGACTGTCCATCTGATTGCATTCCCATACCGATATATTCAAACCCCAAACTGCAAACTTTATTCTTATCAAAAAAGTTTCTACCGTCAGCTATTAACGGATAACGCATTATTCTTTTGACCTTTTCTAGATTTAATTTTTTAAATTCTCCCCACTCAGTTAAAAGGCAAAGGCAATCCGAGCCTTTGATCGCCTCGTAAGGGCCTTTGCTGAATTTTAACCG